>Ga0187219_1000077_pt1 | contig 38024 bp, 44 predicted proteins | sample 13SPOviralmetaG_FD_130162 | JGI IMG/M metagenome (GOLD analysis project Ga0187219, IMG submission 130162) | Marine viral communities from the oligotrophic San Pedro Time Series (SPOT) site, San Pedro Channel, CA, USA - 13 SPOT_SRF_2010-07-21... | ecosystem: Environmental > Aquatic > Marine >... | reverse complement strand
CCAAGCGTCTGGTAGTGGTGCTTCTGGACCGACTATGGATTTTGGCTACTCAGGACAGGCGTGGAGAGTAGGAGCTAATGTATATAATCCTGGCGACTTCGTAATATATGATACTAACGCTACTACAAAAATGATAATAATAAAAGCGGACGGCAAAGTTGGTATCGGCACAAATAATCCAGCTAGTATACTTAATATAGAAGGTAACACTAACACTTATGCAACTGCTCCTATGCTAGTAATGTCTACCACAAGTACGAATGATGCAAGAGTAAGAGATTGGGCTATTGGACCTGCTGATAGTAACTATGGTGATTTTCATATATTGCAAGGTGCATCTACAGGAGCAAGTCCGCTTGCTACTTCTAATTCAAAATTGATGATTGATGCGGTGGGTAATGTTTCCATAGGAAATGGAGGCCAGGCTATACCAGCTGCAGCAAATCTATACATCAAAGATGCGTCTGATTCTAGGGTTATTATTTATGAATCAGGTACATCACCTTATACTTCTACCCTAGAACTAGCATCTCAAGCGATAGGAACTTATGGAGCATTAGTACAATACACATCAGGTGCAGAAAGACTTACTATAGAAAACTATGGCAGGTCTTTAAATGCAAGTAGCTACTCTGGGAGTATTGCATTTAAAACTAAATTAAATAATACTACTCCGGCCGAAGTAATGTTTATTCATGGATTTACTGGCAACGTTGGTATTGGAACAACTGCAATTCCAAGTGCAAGGCTTCATCTACAAACTTCAACACAAGCTGATACCACCGTAACACAATTAGAATTAGCAACTACAGTTAATGCTAACCCTTCTCATATAAATCAGAAATTTTCGAGTGGTGCTGGTTGGATTGCAATGGTACAGGCAGAGCAAAGAGCCGCCGGACAATACGGTGCATTAAACTTCTGGACGGCAAATAATGCTAATCCAACTCAAGCAATGACACTTAATTATGCTGGAGATTTGTCCGTGGGGGAGGCCGGAGTACAAGACTCGCCTCATCCTGGGCATAAGGTAGTAGAAGTCACAGCACCAGCTGCAACTTCTAATGCATGGAGCACAAATGCTGGATCAAATGGTGGGTATGATGTAAGTAACAATGATGCTGGAACAAGCGCAAACAGGGGGTCAATATCTGCAGCAGGATATTATAATCATCATGTAGCACATTTCTCTATGAGAGGTAACTTTTCGGCTAATACATGGTACCCGTTTACTACAAGATCCCAACTACAATCTTGGATTCCTGGAGCCAGTTCTTCTTCTACTACAGGCATGCCAATGTACTTTAGAGTATATACATATGATGTAAGTGCTGGTGGTGGAGATTACCTAGCTCACCGACTAACAGATAGATTTTGGTTTACTACTTATAGTTCCAACTCTAATCAAAGACATCAGATTCCACTCGGGCCGGCTATGGGACATGCTCCAAATAGTGGTGCTTACACAGATCACAAAGATTATGGCAATAACGCCATACAAGTTTCCATAAATCATAGATACGGCTCAGACAGTTATTACCCTGCAAGTCAAACTTTTGAGATATGGTTTAATTCGGCTAGAACTGGGTTAACTGGCGGAAGCGCGGTTTCTGTAGAAATCTACGCATACATAGGATAAAAAATGGATGAATTAATAACAGCAGCAGATAAGTTTTGGGTGATATATGATTCAGATAATGATAACGTAATAGTAGGATTATTAATGGAATCATTAGATAAAGATTTACACGATTCATTAAATCCAGACAATATTAGAATCAGCACAAATAAAATAGATAGTCCAGATGGTGATATATTATATTTACATGAATTAGAGGTCGACTCTAATGGACTTGCAACTAGGGTATAAATAGTAATATGGCTAAACCAAATTCAAGACAAACATTCATAGATTATTGCCTCAGAAGCTTAGGCGCACCTGTTGTTGAAATTAATGTGGATGATGATCAAGTTGACGATAGAGTAGATGAAGCTTTACAGTTCTATCAAACTTATCATTCTGACGCAATTGAAAAAGTATATTTAAAACATCAGGTTACATCAGATGATATGACCAATGGGTATATTTCAGTGCCTGATCTTGTGACTGATGTAGTTCGTGTCATGCCTATCAGAGATACAATGGCAACAAATAGTTTATTTGATGTTAAGTATCAGATACACTTAAATGATGTTTATAATCTTGGCTTCTTAGGTTCATTGGTAGATTACGAAATGACCCAACAGTGGTTATCTCTACTTGATATACTAATGGATTCTGATGATAAACATATTTCATTTGAAAGACATAAAAACCAATTAAGAATTGATATGGATTGGTCTAATGAAGTTGCAGTAGATCAGTATATAGTTGTTGAGTGTTATAGAATTATTGATCCTAATACATTTACTGATGTATGGAACGATTATTACTTAAAAAGATATGCTTCAGCACTAATTAAACTGCAATGGGGCCAGAACCTACTAAAGTTTGAAGGTATGACTATGCCAGGCGGAGTACAGTTTAATGGTAGACAATTATTTGAAGACGCCACACAGGAATTAGAAAAATTAACTGAAGAAGTCAGATTGAATTGGGAACAACCAGTCGATTTCTATACGGGATAAAAAATGCCTAGAAATGTATATTTCAGTCAGGCAGTCAGATCAGAACAGAATCTGTACGAAGACCTGGTTATTGAATCACTCAAAATCTTTGGACAAGATGTATATTATATCCCTAGAACCCTAGTAAGTAGAGATGATATTTTAAATGAAGACCCTGCGTCCTCATTCGATGATGCGTATTTGATTGAAGCATACATAGAAAACCAAGACGGATTTGAAGGGGCGGGTGATTTATACCAGAAGTTTGGCCTAGAAATTAGAGATGAAGCTAATTTTATTATTTCTAAGCGCCAGTGGGAAAGATTAATAGGTTTATATAATAATAATTTAACTTCAGTTAAACCTAAAGAGGGTGATTTAATATTCTTACCTTTATCTAATTCTTTCTTTGAAATTACATTTGTAGAACATGAACAACCATTCTACCAATTATCTAATTTACCAGTTTATAAACTAACTTGCTCACTCTTTGAATATAGTGAAGAACAGATTGATACTGGTGTAAGTGATATAGACAATTTAGCCGCTTTAAATGCATATCAAACCACTTTAAGAGTATCTGTAACTGCAGATGCACACTTTACTAAAGGTGAGGTAATATCACAAACATTGGTCGCTGAAGATGGTGATACTCCTGCAATTATTGTTTCTGGAACAATATCTTCAATAGATAAATTATCCACTACTTCAGCAGATATTACTGTAATTAATATAGGTGTAACAGGTTCAAGTGGTGAAATGAGAGAGTTCACTACATCAAATACCCTTGGTGTTGTAGGCGCAGAAAGTAATAATACTTGTTTCATTATTAATACATATGATATAGCAGATGAACAATCATTTACATTAGATAATGCTGCAAGAAATTATGAATTTGAAATTGAAGCGGATGGAATTTTAGACTTTACTGAAACCAATCCGTTTGGCGACCCATCGGAGACTTACTAATGTTTGGTAATCATTTCTATCATTCAACTATGAGAAAGGCTGTAGCGGTCTTTGGTACTATCTTTAATAATATAAATGTTATTAGAACTAAATCTGATGGTACAGTTCTTAATCAAATTAAAGTACCACTTGCATATGGTCCTAAACAGAAGTTTTTAGCTAGAATTGACCAAGATTCTGGTACAGATGCATCTATGGCAATAAAAATGCCTAGAATGGCATTTGAAATTACATCATTAGAATTGGATTCTACTCAAAAATTATCTAAACGTAATACAATTACAGAATCTCATGCGTCTGATGTAAATAAAAAGAAGACAATAAAACATCAAGTTGCTTATAATATTAATATGTCATTATATGTTATGGCAAAGAATCAAGATGATGGATTACAAGTAGTAGAACAGATATTACCGTATTTTCAGCCAGAATACACAGTTTCCATTTTACCTGTAAGTGGTTTTAATTATAATCAAGATGTTCCAATTATATTAACTGGGGTTACTATTAGTGATGACTATGAAGGTGATTTTCTTACAAGAAGAGCTCTTATATATCAATTAGACTTTACAATGAAAATGAAATTCTTTGGCCCTACTGGTAACCAAGGTGTTATTAGAGGCATTAATATTGACCTTAATGGTGATACTGGTGGTTCAGAAATATTAGAAAATATACAACTATCTATTGATCCATCAAGTGCAGATGAGGATGATAACTATACAGTTACAACTACAATTACTTAATTGTTATGGATATAATTATGGACAAAAAAGATAAATTAAAAGCCTCTCTGGAGAAAAATCTACCTACTGTCGCTAAAGACAGACCTTTAAAGATAGATAAAGACATAAAAGATGATTATGAATTCTCGCGAGAAACATATAAAAATTTAATTAAAACTGGAGTGGGTTCTCTCGATGTTCTTGCTGAGTTGGCGAGAGAGTCTGAACACCCCAGGGCCTTTGAAGTACTATCTACTACTATTAAGAATTTAGGAGATACTACCGAAAAACTTATGACCTTACAGAAAAGTAAGAAAGAACTAAATAAGGACGAAAAGTCGGAAGAACAGAAACGTATTACTAATAATAATGTGTTTGTTGGTTCTACAACCGATCTCCAAAGGCTACTAGCACAAGATAATGAGAAGATTATAGAACATGCAGAGGATAAAGAATAGCGAATTTGGTTATCTAGGCAATCCTTCTGTTAAAAGAGACGGCGTAGAAACAGAATTTACTAAAGAAGAAGTACAGGAGTATGCTAAATGCATGAAGGATTCTGCGTACTTCGCACGTACTTATATTAAAGTCATTTCTTTAGATGAAGGTCTTGTGCCATTTAACTTATATCCATATCAAGAAAAGATGTTTCATCACTTTAATGATAGTAGATTTAGTATTGTTTTAGCATGTCGACAGTCTGGTAAATCTATTTCATCTGTTGTATATCTACTTTGGTATGCATGTTTTCACCCAGAAAAGAATATTGCTATCTTAGCTAATAAGGGCGCAACTGCCCGTGAAATGTTGGCAAGAGTAACACTTGCACTAGAAAATCTACCATTCTTTTTACAACCAGGTTGTAAAGCATTAAACAAGGGGTCGATCGAGTTTTCAAATAATTCTAAGATTATGGCAGCTGCTACATCTGGTTCATCTATTCGTGGTCTATCTATTAATCTACTGTTTCTTGATGAGTTTGCATTCGTAGAGAATGACGCACAGTTTTATACATCTACATATCCTGTTGTATCTTCTGGTAAAGATACTAAGGTTATTATTACTTCTACTGCTAATGGTATTGGTAACGTATATCATAAGATATGGGAAGGTGCTTCGCAGGGAACTAATGAGTATAAACCCTTTCGTGTTGACTGGTGGGACGTGCCAGGACGTGATGAAAAATGGAAAAAAGAAACTGTATCAAATACTTCTGAACTACAGTTTGAGCAAGAATTCGGTAATACATTCCATGGACGGGGTAATACACTTATAGAAGCTAATCATTTACTTGCACAAAAATCATTGGATCCGATAGAATATAAAGAGAATATATACATATATGATTTACCAAAGCAGGAACACGATTATGTAATGACTGTGGATGTTGCCAAAGGTAGGGGACAGGATTATTCAACCTTTAATATTATAGATATTACTACCAGACCATTTGAACAGGTGTGCACTTTTAGAGATAATAATATATCACCAATGTTATTACCTGATATAATTTATAAATATGCCAACCATTATAATAAAGCATATGTAATTATAGAAAGTAATGACCAAGGAGCTGTAGTGTGTAATGGTCTATATTATGACTTAGAATACGAAAATATGTTTGTAGAGTCTAGTATTAAAGCTAATGCTCTAGGTGCAACTATGACACGTAGAGTAAAAAGAATTGGTTGTTCTACTGTAAAAGATTTAATAGAACAGAAAAAGATTTTAATTAAAGATGCTAATACCATAGTAGAAATGAGTACTTTTGTAAGTAAAGGTAATTCTTATTGTGCTATTGCACCTAACCATGATGATTTAATGATGAATTTAGTAATGTTTGCATGGTTCGTTACTACTGATATATTCGAAGGTATTTCGGATATTAATATGAAAGATATGTTGTATAGAGAACGACTAGCGGCAATACAAGACGATATGTTGCCTTTTGGTTTTATACCTGATACAGAGGAAACTCCTAAGGGCGAGAAGATGCTTGGTGATGATAACTTATGGTTTGAAGGTGATGCCTTTGACAAGTTACTTCGTTAGGTTTTGGTTATTTATAAATAATAGTAGTGAAAATTCGTATTATGAACAACATATTAACTAACTCAATGAGAGGATAAAGCGATGGCATTTCAAGTATCACCAGGAGTTCAGGTAAAAGAAATTGATGCAACAGGTGTAGTACCTGCGGTAGCAAGTTCTATTGGCGGAACGGCTGGGTCATTTAATTGGGGACCGGTTGGTGAGATTGTAACTGTAACTTCGGAGAAAGAACTAGCAGCTACATTCGGAACACCCGATACCTATACTTATAAACATTTCCTCACAGCGGCATCATTTTTGAAGTATGGTGGCGCTCTCAAAGTAGTTCGAGCTAAGTCTGGGCATGATAATGCTACAGTAGCTGGTGGTGGACTCTTTGTGGGAAATGAAACTGATTATGAAGCACTCAACTTAGGAAGTACAAGTGAAGGGGCTTGGGTAGCAAAATACCCAGGTGATTTAGGCAATAGTTTACAGGTATCAGTCTGTCCTGCAAATGCTACGGCATTTACTGGTTGGGCCTATGCAGGTGAATTTAGTGCCGCTCCTGACACTTCTGACTTCGCTGAGGATTTAGGTAAAACTAATGCTGCAGATGAACTTCACATAGTCGTAATCGACCAAGACGGGGCGTGGTCCGGTAAAGAGGGCACAATCCTAGAAACATTTGAATTCTTATCACAGGGTTCAGATGCAAAATCATCTGATGGTAGTTCTAACTACTACGCAGATGTAATTAATGCAAGATCTGAATATATTAGATTTTTGGCAGCACCTACGGGTTTAACTGATGCAGGAAATGCTGTTTCTGGCACTACTACATACACTACCGTAACCGCTGCTATTACTAACTCGCTATCTGGCGGAACAGATGATAACCAAAACGTAACACCTGGCGAGATCCAGGTTGGTTTGGAATTATTTGCAGATGCAGAAACAGTAGATGTAAATTTACTTTTTGCATATCCAGATGCTGATAATAGTAAAGTAATTGCTGAAAAATTAATCACAATTGCTAAAAATAGAAAAGATTGTATGGCATTTATCTCACCACCTATTGAAGATTCCAGAGATGCTGCTGATCCAGCAACTACTGTTAATGCATGGGTGAATGCGGCTGGTGCTGCTATAACATCATCTTCATACGCTGCTGTAGATTCTACTGCGGTTTATGTATACGATAAGTATAACGATGTATATCGTTGGATTGGTGCTGCAGGACATCAGGCAGGTTTATGTGCTAATACTGATAATGTAGCTGATGCTTGGTTCTCACCTGCTGGTGTGAACAGAGGTCAATTACTTGGTATCACTAAGTTGGCATTTAATCCTACTAAGGCTGATAGAGACACTCTTTATAAAGGTAGAATTAACCCAATAGTATCTTTACCTGGTCAAGGTACGGTTCTATTCGGTGATAAAACTTTGCTTAAGAGACCATCTGCTTTCGATAGAATCAATGTAAGAAGATTATTTATTGTATTAGAAAAAGCAATTTCAACAGCTGCTGAAGCACAGTTATTTGAATTCAATGACGAGTTTACTCGTGCACAATTCAGAAACTTAATTGAGCCATTCCTACGTGATGTAAAAGGTCGTAGGGGTGTAACAGACTTTACAGTTGTATGTGATGAAACTAACAACACAGGTCAAGTAATTGATGCTAATAGTTTTGTGGCTGATATTTTTATCAAGCCTTCAAGGTCTATTAACTTCATCACTCTTAACTTTGTGGCAACAAGAACCGGCGTAGATTTCTCTGAAATCTCTGGCGTATAAGGGAGAATAGAAAATGGCAATTTTAGGCGTAGATGATTTTAAATCCAAATTAGTTGGAGGTGGCGCTCGTGCTAACATGTTCAAAGTTACTTGTAACTTTCCAAGTTATGCTCAAGGCGATGTTGAACTAACTTCTTTCTTATGTAAAGGTGCTCAGATGCCAGCATCTGTAATTTCACCTATCATGGTACCTTTCCGTGGTAGACAGTTACAGATTGCAGGTGATAGAACCTTTGAGCCATGGTCAATAACCATTATTAATGATGTTGACTTTACGGTTCGTGGCGCATTTGAAAGATGGATGAATGGTATCAATAACCATAACGAAAACACTGGACTATCTAATCCTACTGATTATCAGGCTGACATGATTGTAGAACAATTAAATAAAGCTGGAGAAGTCACTAAGAAGTATGATATCCGTGGAACTTTCCCAACAAATCTAAGTGCAATCGAACTTTCTTATGATAGTGAGAATGCAATTGAGGAGTTTACTGTTGAACTACAGGTTCAATATTGGGAGTCTGATACTACATCTTAATTTGATGTATAAATAGTAATAGATGGAGGGGATTTAGTTCCCCTCCTGATATTATTTGAGGAAATAAATATGGCAGATTTTTTTGGTTTTGAAATAAAAAGAAAAGGTAATGAAGAACCTATCAGGCCTTCATTTGTACCTAATACGGACGAAGACGGCAGCGGTGTTATTACTACTGGCGGTCACTTTGGTGCGTATCTTGATTTAGATGGTGATAAGGCCAAGAATGAAGTTGATTTAATTTTTAAGTATCGTGATATTGCATCTCAACCAGAGTGCGATGCTGCGATCGAAGATATTATTAATGAATCTATTGTAGGAGATAACGACGAGGCTCCAATTAATCTGATTCTTGACAAATTAGAAATTTCTGATAAGATTAAAGAATCTGTTAAGAATGAATTTGAAACAATATTAAGGTTACTAAATTTTAACTCATACGCACATGATATATTCAGAAAGTGGTATGTGGATGGAAGATTACCTTATCATATCATTATTGATGATAAATCACCAAAGAATGGTATTAAAGAATTACGATATATTGACCCAACTAAATTAAGAAAGGTCAAAGAAATCGAAGAAGAACAAGACCCTAAAACTGGGGCAAAAATTATTAAGAAACAGGAAGAGTACTTTTTATTCCAAGACACTAAAATGAGTAGTGCTGGCCAGGGATTAAAGATACATCCAGACGCTATATGTTATGCGACTTCTGGTATGTTGGATCCACAGAGAAAGAGAATACTATCTTACTTGCATAAAGCAATTAAACCTGTTAACCAACTTCGCATGATGGAAGATTCATTGGTTATCTACAGAATTAGTAGAGCGCCAGAACGAAGAATCTTTTATATTGATGTTGGTAACTTACCTAAGGGTAAAGCAGAAGAATACCTTAAGGGTATTATGAGTCAATATAGAAATAAATTGGTATATGACGCAAAGACTGGCGATATCAAAGATGATAGAAAGCATATGTCAATGTTGGAAGATTTCTTCTTACCGCGTAGAGAAGGTGGAAGAGGTACTGAAATTTCTACACTGCCTGGCGGTGAGAATCTTGGGCAGATTGATGATATTATATACTTCCAAAAGAAATTATATAAATCGCTTAATGTTCCAGTAAATAGATTAGAACAAGAAAATCAGTTTACTTTAGGTAGAAGTAGTGAAATTACTAGGGATGAGATTAAATTTAAGAAATTTATTGACCGACTTAGAAAAAGATTTAGTGATATGTTTAATCAGCTACTAAAGACACAGTTGATTCTTAAAGGTATTATTACTACACAAGATTGGAATGAATGGAAGACGTATATTGCATATGACTTTATAGAAGATAACTACTTCTCCGAGTTAAAAGAATCTGAGATGATGAGAGAAAGATTTGATATGCTAGGAACAGTAGACGAATACTCTGGTAAGTATGTTTCTAATGAATGGATCAGAAAGAATGTCCTTAAAATGGATGATGATGCCATAAAAGAAATGGAAGACCAGATTAGTGCAGAAAAAGATTTAGAAGATGACGACGATCTTGATCTTGACTTATAAAATATTATAAATATATACTAGGAGAATATGATAATGAGTATTGAAGAATTAATTGATAATGTTGGAAAAGGCGATAATGTTACTGCTAATAAGCAGTTTGATGGTGTTATTGCAGATAAATTACAAGCCGCTATAGATGCTAGAAAAATAGAAATTGCATCTACTATGGGCAAACCTTCTGATACAGAGTCAGAAGAGTAAATATAGGATAAACTATAATGAGACTAATAAGTGAGTATCATGATAGTAACCTTCAGGTTATTACTGAAAAAACTAAAGACGGTGGCAAAACGTATGTCATCGAAGGCGTGTTTATGCAAGCCGATAAAAAGAATAGAAACGGTAGAGTATATGAAAAGTCAATACTTGAAGGTGCCGTTAATAAATACGTAACAGAACAAGTCAAGACAGGTAGAGCAGTCGGAGAGTTAAATCATCCAGAAGGCCCTACAATTAATCTTGACAAAGTTTCACATAAGATTACTGAACTCAAATTTGAAGGAAGTAATGTTATTGGAAAGGCATCAATACTTAATACCCCTATGGGCAAGATCGTTGAAGGTCTACTTGAAGGTGGAGTTAAGCTTGGTGTATCAAGTCGTGGTATGGGAACTCTTGTGAATAAGCAAGGCACATCGCATGTTGGTAAAGATTTTATGCTTTCAACAGTCGATATCGTTCAAGACCCTAGTGCTCCAGAGGCGTTTGTCAATGGAATCATGGAAGGTGTTGAGTGGGTATGGAATAATGGTGTACTTTGTCCACAAGAAATTGAAGAAATTGAGACTGAAATAAAAGAAGCTCGAGGTATTGGTTCATCTGATATTGAGATTAAAGCTTTTAAGAATTTCCTCTCTAAACTTGTAAATTCTTAAAATAGGAGAATACAAATGTCAATAGACGAAAATAAACTAGAAAATGAACTAGTGTCTGAAGACATTCAACAAGATGCTGAAGAGCTTGAGAACGAGCTCGTTGAAGACCAACAAGTTGAAGACGAAGAAGTTCTTGAAGCTAAAGTAAAGGAAGAAGAAGACGAAGATGACGAGGAAGAAGTCGAAGAGTCAGCCGATGAGGAAGACGATGAAGACGAAGAACCTGAAGTCAAAGAGATTTCTATTCCCAAAACTAAAGCTGGAGTAATTCAAGCAGCTGTTGACATGTTGAAGGCCGCTAGAAAAGAAGATGCGCAGAAGATTTTTGCTAAAATGGCGAAAGTTGACGAAATGGAAGATAACGAAAAGAAATCTATCGATGACGTTGACAAAGCAATTAAATCAGCTCCACAGAAGAAAAACGAACTTAAGGCGAAAGCTAAAGTTGAGTCCGTTGACTTTGAGGAAGATTTAGATGCAGTAATCGCTGAAGAAGCAACTCTATCTGATGGGTTCCGTGGCAAAGCTGGAGCAATTTTTGAAGCTGTACTTACTAGTAAGTTGGCTAATGAAGTTGAAAGGCTTGAAACTGAGTATGCGCAAAATCTTGAAGAAGAAGTTTCAGACGTTAAAAACGAATTAGTTGAGAAAGTTGATTCTTACTTAAACTATGTTGTTTCTAACTGGATGGAAACGAATGAAGTTGCAGTAACAGAAGGTCTTAGGACTGAAATTGCTGAAGACTTTATGACTTCTTTACAATCAGTGTTCAAAGAACATTATATCGATGTACCTGAAGGTAAGGTGGACTTGGTAGACGAACTCGCCGGTCAAGTTGCTGAACTAGAAGAAACATTAAACAAAACCACAGATGATAATATCAAACTACATGAATCAGTTCAAACTTTGGAAAGAGCTGAGGTAGTAAGAGAACAATCATCAGGGCTTGCCGATACAGAGGCTGAGAAACTAGGTACTTTGGTTGAAGATATCGAATTCGATGATAAAGAAACTTTTGAAATGAAAGTTAAAGTTATCAAAGAGTCATACTTTACTAAAGCAATTAGTGAATCATCTGATGAAGTATCGAACGTAGCTGGTACTGACGAGGCTCCGGCCGATGTTAGTGACACTATGTCAAGATACACACAAGCAATCTCAAAATTTAACAAGTAATCTAATAGGGGAAAACAAAAATGTTTAACGCAGATTCAAACTTAATGGAAAAGTGGGCTCCAGTACTAGAACACGACGACGTGCCTAGTATTGCTGACAAGCACAAGAAAGCTACTACAGCTAGATTGTTGGAGAACCAAGAAGCAGCACTCAAAGAGCAAGCTGCACACAGTCAAGGCAACTTCTTAGGTGAAGCGGCTGCTGCTAATAATCAGGCAGGTAGTGATATCGCTACTTTTGATCCAGTTCTTATCTCTTTGGTAAGACGTGCAATGCCTAACCTCATCGCTTATGATATCGCTGGTGTTCAGCCAATGACTGGTCCTACTGGACTTATCTTTGCAATGAAATCAAGATACAGTACTCAAGGTGGTACAGAAGCACTTCACTCTGAAGCTGATTCTGGATTCTCTGGTACTGGTACTCAACAAGCTGGACCTACTGGTCTTGAAGGTGTTGCTGACGCTGATACTGATGGTGACATCGGTGATGAAGCAGACATCGTTAATACTTTCGGTTCTGCAATGTCTACAGACGCTGCTGAAAGATTGGGTGTTGGCGAAACTGGTGACGGTGCTTTCGGTGAGATGGCTTTCTCAATCGAAAAAGCAACTGTTACTGCTAAGTCAAGAGCTCTGAAAGCTGAGTACACAATGGAACTCGCTCAAGACCTTAAAGCTGTACACGGACTAGACGCTGAAGCTGAACTGGCTAATATTCTTTCTTCTGAAATCCTAGCGGAAATCAATAGAGAGTTGATTAGAACAGTTTATCAGAAAGCTAATCTTGGTGCACAGACTTCTAACGTTGCTACTAAAGGTGTCTTCGATGTTGATACTGATAGCGATGGCAGATGGATGGCTGAGAAGTTCAAAGGTCTTATCATGCAAATCGAAAGAGAGTCTAACAAGATTGCTCTAGACACAAGAAGAGGCAAAGGTAACTTTGTATTGGTTTCTTCAGACGTAGCTTCTGCTCTTGCAGCTGCTGGTATGATGGACTACTCTCCTGCATTGTCTACTGGCTTGAATGTTGACGATACTGGTAATACTTTTGCTGGTGTTCTTAACGGAAGAATGAAAGTATATGTTGATCCATATGCTACTGCTAACTTCGTATGTGTTGGTTACAGAGGAACTAACCCATATGACGCAGGTCTTTTCTACTGCCCATACGTACCATTAACTATGGTCAAAGCAGTTGGTGAGAATGACTTCCAACCTAGAATCGGATTCAAAACAAGATATGGAATGCAACAGAACCCATTCGTGGGAACTGCTGATGGAGCTGGTACTAACCGTTCTAACCCATACTTCAGAATCTTTAGAGTTGACGACCTTATGGTTTCTGCATAAGAATCGACTTCTTGATTCAACTAAAGGGGGACTTCGGTTCCCCTTTTTTTATGTTATAAATAATACTATGGAAGATAATACTCAAGACGGCCGATGGAATTGGTGGGGTTTATTAGAAGAAGAAGACGAGGAAAAAGATGGCGACACTGACAACAAATAAAAACTTTTTAAGTCCTGTAGGGTTTCAATTTCAAGTTGATGCCAAACAGTTTCCCAATTTAGAATATTTTTGTACTGCAGTAACACTGCCGGGTATAACACTGCCCGAATCTAATGTACCATATAGAGGTGTTAATATTGCCATGACTGGTGATCGGTTAACTTTTGATGAATTAGCTGTACGGTTTAATGTAACCGAAGATATGGATAACTATGTTGAGCTATATAATTGGATGCATAGCATCATTAATTCTGCAGATGCTGAGTCATATAAATTTGATGCCACATTATCGGTACTATCATCACATAACAATGTAACTAAAGAAATTACCTTTAGAGATTGTTTCCCTACAAGTTTATCCGCAGTAGAATTTTCAACACAACAAACAGACATTGAATATTTACAAGCAGACGCATCATTTAAATATACATATTACGATATTAAATAAAATGGTTTACTTTTGTCTGGTTTTGTAGTATAATAGTACTTAAAACAGCACTATTTTAAACCATGGGTATATTATGAATAACTTAGAAAAAATTTTAGAAATGTGGAAGAAAGATTCACTCATAGATGAAATGAGATTGGATGAATCTTCTCGTGACTCTGCCAAACTTCACTCCAAATACTTAGAACTATACAGTGTCAATAAGATGAAACTGAAGAAACTAGAACTAGACTTCAAAGTAATACTTAGAGACAAATTCATGCACTATAACGGCAAATTATCCAAAGAAGAAATGGACTCCAAAGGTTGGGACTATGATCCACTTAATGGGTTAACTGTCTTAAAAGGTGATATGGATAAGTGGTATGATGCTGACCCTATCATTCAAGGCCATCAAGCAAAGATGGAGTATCAAAAAGAAATGTGTGATACTCTTAAAGAGATAATGGAAAATATTAAGTGGCGCCATCAGAATATCAAGAATATGATTGAATGGAGAAAATTCACCAGTGGAATTTAAAATATACGAACATAGGTATACCTTCCAGGGCCAGTTTGCATATGCAGCAAATATGATTAGACACTCGTTAGAGATGATGGGACACACCGAAGGTGATAATCCAGATCTGCACATATATAACCATACTTGCAGAGACCTAGAACCTGATATGCCAGAGAATAGTCTCATATTTAAACCAACCGCACCTACAAGTCAACACTTCCAAATAGATAGAAATGGATATGCAAATAGCTCAGATATGGCGTTTATAGACCCTACGGTTATTAGTGATTGGAGAAACTATGATAATTCAGAAATTAATGAAATAAAATCTTTAATTTTAAGAAGAGCTAATAAGTGGGACCAATCAATATTAATAAATGGTTGGGATGAAGTAGATGACATAACAGATGACCACATACTTGTTATTGGTCAAATGCCTGGTGATGAAACTGTTGATGGTTTTGGTTGGCCTGGGCATATACAGAGAATAGATAGAATCTTAGATAAACTTGAAGGTGAAAATGTAGTTCTTAAATTGCATCCAAAATATAAACCTAAGACATTAGACGAAAAGAAGTTAATGAAGAAGTGGAAGGAAATGGATATACAAATACTGAGAGGGTTTACCGCAATACACTCAGTACTACCTAAGACCCGAGTAGCTATATTAGATAATAGTACAGCGGGAATTGAATGTATGATGCACGAGGTGCCGATGATAACATACGGCCATCCAGACTACCATTGGGTAACTAAGGATATGCGTTCACCTGTGCAATTAAGAGGTTTCATAAATGACCTTAGTTGGTATGATAAAGAATTAACACGAAAGTTTTTGTGTTACTATATTTTTGAATACCTTTGTAGCGATATAGATACTACTATGAATAGATTACAAGAATTGCTTTAATGGATAAAATAAAAGTCAGAAAGAAGAACGAATCTTTCTTAGAAATACTCACAGAACCATCTATAGAACAGGAATTAGCTGAACACTTCTGTTTCTTTGTGCCTGGTTATAAATTTATGCCAGCATATAAAAATCGCATGTGGGATGGTAAGATACGTTTATACGACCTAAGAAAGAAAACTCTCTATACAGGTCTGTTTAAATACCTATACGAATTTGCAGCTGCCCGATCTTATGATGTGGAATTGGATAATAATTCTACTTATGGTATGGCAGGTTCTAAAAATCTTGTTGATATAGAAGCGTTAGTAAATGAACTAACTTTGACTGCAGGTGGTAATAAAATAGAACCCCGTGGATATCAATTAGATGCGCTTGAACATGCACTTAGTAATGGACAATCGTTACTACTATCCCCTACAGCTTCTGGTAAATCACTTATTATTTACATGGCTATTCGTTTCTTTTTAGAGGCGTCTGATAAGAATGTATTGTTAATAGTACCCACAACATCTCTTGTAGAACAGATGTATTCTGATTTTGCAGACTATTCTCAATTTGACGAATGGAATGTGGATGAAAATTGTCACAAAATTTATGCTGGCAGAGAGAAGTATAACATACAGAATAGAGTGGTTATTACTACATGGCAATCAATATATAAAGAAAAAGCAGGGTGGTTTCAGCATTATGGTATGGTGATTGGAGATGAAGCGCATTCATTTAAAGCTAAATCTTTGACTGCTATATTAGAAAAATGCACCGAATGTAAATTTCGTATGGGTACTACTGGTACTTTGGATGGAACACAGACACATCAATTAGTATTAGAAGGCTTATTCGGCCCTGTACATAAAGTAACCACTACTAAAAAGTTAATGGATAGTAACGATCTGGCAAAATTAGATATTAATATATTACTACTAAAATATGCAGATGAATATTGTAAAGTAAAGAGGGACTATCAGGCTGAGATGGATTTCATAGTTAAGTATGAACCAAGAAATAACTTTATTTCTAATCTCGCTATGGACTGTGAAGGTAATACACTCATACTTTTCCAATATGTTGATAAACACGGAAAACCTCTACATAACATGTTACAAGAAAAATTTAAAAAGATGGATATTATAGAGAGGAGATTATTCTATGTCAGTGGCGAAACGGATGTCGACACTAGGGAAGAGATTAGGGCTATTACTGAAGGACAGGATGACGCTATTATCGTTGCTTCTATGGGTACTTTTTCAACTGGTATTAATATTAAACGCCTTCATAATATAATTTTCGCGAGCCCATCTAAGTCACAAATTAGAGTATTACAGAGTATTGGTCGTGGCTTAAGAAAATCTGCAGATGGGATAAATACTAAAGTATATGATATTGCAGATGATTTACATTGGAAGAGTAAGAAGAACTATACCTTGGTTCATGCGGCAGAGCGCATTAAAATATATGCTAAAGAGAAATTTAACTACAATGTGTATGATATAAATATATAATATGGAAGACCTTAATATTAGAAATTTTAAACTTATTAATGGTGATAATATCATTGCATTAGTGAGTAATAATAACCGAGACAATTATATGATTGAACGGCCAGTTGCTGTTTATAGTACTATGGTCGGCGGTTACCAGTTCTCTCCATGGTTTCCTTTCTCTGAACAGAAGCAGTATTCTATAGACAAACATAATATTATTGGTGATTCTAGTGTTGTGGAAGATATAAAGAAAGAATATATTAAGTATGCATTAGCTAAGAAAGAACCACTCCCACCACCCGAGTCAATGGAAGCTATAGTAGAGAGAATAACTAATCAGATAGCTAATAAATTTGAAGTAGAAGATGAGTATGATGAGTATGACGACCACATCCAGAGTAAAGAAACTATACATTAATTATAGTATACCTCTATCCCCCCGGACGACTAATATATTATATACTATTCAGCCCTATTTGTCAACCATTTTGTTAAAAATAATTAAATTAAATTAGCTCTTTACATTGTCACTCAAATGTGTTATAATATACTAATTATGGAGGAAACCCAAATATGGCCAAGTTAAAGCCCAAAGAAAAACCACATTACGTTAATAACAGAGACTTCTCTGAAGCAGTCTATGATTATGCTAAATCCGCACTTGCTGCTCGTGAAGCTGATACAGATGCACCTATAGTAACCAATTATATTGCTGAATGCTTTATTAAGATTGCGGAGGGTCTATCTCACAGACCGAACTTTGTAAGATATACATATCGCGAAGAAATGGTTATGGATGCAGTAGAAAATTGTTTAAGAGCTATCAGTAATTATAATATCGAAGCTGCCACTAGGACTGGTAAACCTAATGCATTCTCATACTTTACACAGATATGCTACTTCGCCTTTATTAGGCGAATAACTAAAGAAAAGAAACAACAAGACATTAAGTTCAGATATATTGAGAAATGTGGAATTGAAGATTTTGTAGCTATGGGTATGGATGATGCAGGAGCAGAACAGACTCTACAGTACGTTGATACTTTAAGACAAAGAATTGATCAAGTGAAGACTAAAGACGCTAAGATTAAAGAATTTGCTAAAGAAGAAAAAGAACGTGAAAAACTAGAATTATTTATGGTATAATATATGAAAGTAGCTATTTTAAATGATACCCATTGTGGGGTAAGAAATTCGTCAGATATATTTCTAAAGTATCAAGAAAGATTTTATGAGGAAATATTCTTTCCGTATCTAAAAGAACACAATATCAAAAATATCCTGCACCTAGGAGACTATTATGAACACAGAAAATTCGTTAACTTTAAAGCACTTAATGCTAATCGTAAGCATTTTCTTGAGCCTATGCGTGATGCAGGGATTACCATGGATATTATACCCGGAAATCATGATGTGTTCTACAAAAACACCAACGAACTTTGTAGCCTCAAAGAACTGCTAGGGTATTTTACAAGTAATGTAAATATTATAATGAAACCCACTGTGTTGGATTATGATGGACTTGGAGTCGCAGTTATTCCATGGATTAACAATGCCAACTATGAAGAATATACTAAGTGGGCTCTTAATTGTAATGCACCTATTCTTGGAGCACATTTAGAGTTGAAGGGGTTTGATTTATTGGCTGGTGTTCCGAATCCACACGGTATGAATGCAGATATATTCTCTAGGTTTGAACTAGTACTATCTGGTCATTTCCATACAAGATCGAGCTCTGGTAATGTTAAGTACTTGGGTTCACAAATGGAGTTTACATGGGCAGATGTTGACGACCCTAAGTATTTTCATGTTCTTGATACAGAAACAAGAGAAGTTACCCCTGTGCGTAACCCTATTACTATGTTTAAGAAGGTAATCTATGACGATACTAAGACTGATTATAGCAATGTGGATGTATCTCAATATGAGAAAAAGTTTATTAAGCTCATTGTTATAAATAAAAATGACTTGTATATGTTCGATAAATTTGTGGATAAATTACAATCTATTGAGACATATGAGTTAAAGATTGCAGAATCATTTGAGGAGTATATGGGAGACAGCGTCGAAGACGAGAAGGTCTCGCTAGAAGATACTACCGAACTACTTGATTCCTATGTTGAAGCAGTAGATACTGAACTTGATAAAGACCATATCAAGGTTGAACTACGCAAATTATATACTGAAGCACAAAACTTAGAGGTAGTATGATACATTTTAAATCATGTAAGTGGAAGAATTTTTTATCCACCGGCGACGAATTCATTGAAGTAAAACTAGACAAATCACCAACCACACTTATTGTAGGCCAAAACGGCGCTGGTAAATCCACATTATTGGATGCATTATCATTCGGTCTGTTTGGTAAACCCCACCGTGATATAGCCAAGATTCAATTGGTTAATTCAATTAATGGTAAGAAAGCTATAGTAGAAGTAGAGTTTGATATTGGTAATGCAGAATTTAAGATTGTTCGTGGTATTAAACCCAACAAGTTTGAAATCTGGCAGAATGGAAATATGATTAATCAAGCATCAAGTATGCGAGACTTTCAAAAATTCTTGGAAACTAATATATTAAAGCTAAATCATAAGTCTTTCCACCAAGTAGTTGTGTTAGGAAGTAGTTCATTTATTCCATTTATGCAACTACCAGCGTGGAGCCGTAGAGCAGTCATTGAAGACCTATTGGATATCCAAATATTCTCAAAGATGAATATGCTATTAAAAGAAAGAAACTCCAAAATCAAAGATGAACTGGGTGATATAAACCATCAGATAGAGTTATATAAGACTAAGATGGAATCACAAGAAAAGTATATCAAAGATCTGCAATCTATTAATAAAGACATGATGGAACAGAAACGTCTGTCTATAGAAGAACATAAATCCGAGATTAGTAAACTATTCGAGGATTCTCAAACTATAGGTAAGAATCTTACAGTACAGCTACAGGCTGAAGAAAAGTCACAATCAACATTCATGGATAGAATGTCTGATATTAAGACTGCACAAGCACAGAATAATAACAAGATTAAATCATTGGTCAAAGATGCAAGATTCTTTGAAGACAATGATAATTGTCCAACTTGTGAACAAGAGATTAGTGTAGATATTAAAACTGCTAAACTAAGTGATATTAAGAAAACAGCTTCTGATGTTCAAAATGATATACAGAATATTCAAAAAGAAGTTGCTATTGCAGAAAGAGAAGGTATTGAAATCAAGAACAAGTTAAATGAGCTGAGACAGAGACAGCAACGTATTAACTCAAACAATGATAAGATATCTGTTATTCAACGTGAAGTGGATAAAGTACAGAAAGAAATTAATGGGTTATCTGGGCAGTCTGGAGACTTAAAAGGAGCTAAGAAAGAACTTGGCCAATTGAGAGAGTCAAAAGATTTAGCTACTGAAAAGAAGCTAGAGTATGTTGAAGAAAGAACCTATAACGAAGTAATCGGTGAGATGCTAAAAGACACGGGGATTAAGACCAAAGTCATTAAACAGTATCTACCAGTTATGAATAGGTTAATTAATAACTATTTACAGATTCTTGACTTCTTTGTTGCATTTCATCTGGACGAAAACTTTAACGAAACTATCAGGTCAAGACATAGAGATTCATTTAATTATGCATCATTCTCCGAAGGTGAGAAACAGAGAATTGACTTGTCTCTCCTATTTACATGGAGACAGATAGCTAAGATGAAGAATTCAGCCAGTACCAATCTGCTGATCTTGGATGAAACCTTTGATTCAAGTTTGGATGTGGATGGTGTTGAGAATCTTACAAAGATTTTAAGTACGCTAGATGATGATTCCAATGTGTTTATTATATCACATAAGGGAGATCTGCTAGAGAACAAGTTCCGCAGTAAAATAGAATTCTTTAAACACAAGAATTTCAGCAAAATACGATAGACTTATTCCTTTTAGTTATAAGGATATAAGAAAAAAGTATAAAAAAATATCGTTTTTTAACGCCTAGGGGGTTTACAACACCCCTATTTTCTGATATAATATACCTATATTAAATGATAAGGAGTTAATATGAACAAATCTTCACTACTACCGAAACTACTCGCTAAAGAGAATGTTACCGTGCAACATGGTAACTATAAGACTGCTTGGTTTGACCTCAAAAATCGTGTTCTCGGGTTACCACTGTGGGATGATATGCACAAAGATGTATATGATTTGTTTGTTGGCCATGAAGTTGGTCACGCACTAGAAACTCCATTTGAAGGTTGGCATGACAGCCCTGAGAAATTAAAAGGTTGCCCTAGGACTTATATCAATGTCATTGAAGATGCTAGAATCGAAAGAAAAATCCAGTCAAGATACCCTGGTTTGGTCGGTTCTTTTAACAGAGGCTACGAACAGTTACTTGAAAGAGACTTCTTCGGAGACCTTACAGATATTGAATGGGATGAAATTAAACTAATCGACAAAATCAATCTTAAAACTAAACTTGGTTCTAAGTTGGATGTGCCGTTTACATCAGAAGAAAAAGTATTCCTAGATAGGTCTTTAACTACCAAATCATTTGAAGAGGTATTGGACCTTGTAAGAGACATCTTGGCTTGGACTAAAGAGAACCAAGAAGAGTTGATGCAGAAACCTGAACCACAAGTTGATGATTCTTCGGATGATGATCAAGAGTCAGAAAGTAATGACAATTTTGATTCACCAGGACATGATGATGGCGAAGAGACAGAGTCAGAAGAACAAGAACAACAACAAGAACAACCATCGGATTCGGGTGAAGAAACCGAAGAAGAACTAGAGAGTGGTGAAGAACCAGTTTCTGTTAAGGCTGCTGAACCAGTACATAAAGACGAAGATATATCCATTACTGATACAATCTTTAGAGAAAAAGAGAAAGAGCTGATCGACCAAGGCGAAGACGGTAAGCAGCCAATATTCTTTAATGATGTGAATAAAGAAATTATAAGTAAGGCAGTAATTGATTACAAGAAGTTAAAATCTGCAAGAGAAACTCACAAAGCATCCTTTGATGATGATTCATGGATGAAAAAAGATTTTGAGACTGCATATACTCCAGAAGAATTTAAACAGTACATGAAAGGACTTAAAAAGAATGTCCAGGTTGCTGTAAAAGAATTTGAAATGAGAAAAGCGGCGTATCAGTACAGTAGAGCTACAACTGCTAAGACTGGTACTTTGGATGTAAACAAACTTTGGTCTTATAAGACTAACGAAGACATCTTTCTAACCGCTACTAATCTGGCCAATGCCAAGAATCACGGAATGATGCTTCTGGTTGATATGTCAGGTTCAATGTCAGGTTCAATGAAACAAGTACTTGATCAAGTTATGCACTTGGTTATGTTTTGTAAAGCTACAAACATTCCGTTTGATGTGTATGGGTTTACTACTGGTAACGATGCCTTTGATTGGGACTTTCAGAAGAATAATGAAGTTATGGAAATGGATGGGTTATCAATGCCTCATATCTGTTCATCATCATTCAGTAAAACAGATTTCTTAAATTCAATGGAACACATGTTCTTTAGAACAAAAATGAATGGATGGAATGCTTTGTGTAGATATGAGGAGTGGGGTTCAACACCACTTAACCAGGCATTGGTAATATCTCATCACCTTGTAAAGAAGTTCAAACAGAAGCATGGTGTTGAGAAAATGAATTTCATCACCTTTACGGATGGCGATGCAAACAGAATGTCGGTATATCATAAAGGTAATGACGATAACAGAATTTGGCCTGATAGGTACAATGTAGCGTTTAGTATTGATGGTTCTTTTATCAAGTGCAAAAACGGATCAAGGAATATTACTAAAGCTCTTCTCGGTAACATGAAGAAAAAGTATGGTACAAATAACATCGGCTTCTTCATGGCTAACGATAACAGTGATTGGAGACAGAGATTGTGGATTCTATCGGATGAATTAAACAAATACTCTGACGAGTACAAGGCAGAGGCTAACAAAGAGTACAGAAAAAACAAGTGTGTTTCAGTTAATAACGTACTTGGTTACAAAGAGTACTACCTTGTGAAAGGTGGCAAGAATCTGGACACACAGGAAGACGAGTTCTCTGTATCAGATGACGCTTCAAATGCCAACATCAGAACGGCATTTAAGAAGTTCGCCAAGAGTAAGAAACTAAACAAAGTCTTGATGACTAAGTTCGGTAAGGCAGTTGCTTGATTATAAAAGGAAATATGTATATAACAAAAAGATATAAAAATAATATACTTTTTTTCAACAAAAGTGTTGACAAATTGCAGTAATGGTAGTATAATATACCTATATTAAATGATAAGGAGTTTTAATTATGAATGAAGTGAGAATATCAACCCAAAACATTGTCAAACAGCTAATGACAATGTACCCAGACCAGACACAATTCAGGAAGAATGTGATCGTGGATACTGCAAAATCTATGGGATATAGAAGTCCAGATTTTGTCCCCTTAATTGCCAAGGATGCCAGAGTAAAAATCGGCACCTATGACCTGTCTGCTTCTATCGAAGCGGTCAAACCGAAAATGAATACGGAAGTAGTAAATACTATGGAATCAGCTCCAGTTGCAGCTGCTCAAATGCAGTCGATTGTTAACGATGAACATAATTATGCCAAGGTCGACCCAACATTCGTCCCTTGGGGTGCTTTTACAGATGTAGTTAAGATTATTAAATCTGAAATGTTCTATCCGGTATATATATCTGGACTATCAGGTAACGGAAAGACCTTTATGGTTGAACAAGCTGCCGCTAAGCTCGGTAGAGAATTTATTAGGGTTCAAATTAACCCAGAAACTGACGAGGATGATTTACTTGGTGGATTTAGACTTATTAATGGCGAGACTGTCTTTTCAAAAGGACCGGTACTCAAGGCTATGGAAAACGGCGCTATCCTTCTTCTCGACGAAATTGATAGAGCTACAAATAAAATTATGTGTCTTCAAGGTATACTTGAAGGTAAACCTGTTCTGGTTAAGAAAACGGGTGAAACAATCACTCCAGCGGCTGGTTTCAATGTTATAGCGACTGCCAATACCAAAGGTAAAGGTTCGGAAGACGGAAGATTCACCGCGGCATCTATCATTGATGATGCATTCTTGGAGAGGTTCACAGTGGCTGTTGACCAACAGTTCCCTTCACAAACTGTTGAAAAGAAAATTGTAATCAAACACATGGAGAAGTTTGACTTGGTTGATGATGGGTTCGCAGAGAATCTAGTGGCTTGGGCCGATATCATCAGAAAGACCTTCTATGATGATGGTGTTGACGAAGTTATTTCAACAAGAAGGTTGTGCCACATCGTCCAAACCTTCTCCATCTTTAAAGATAAAATGAAGTCAATCGACCTATGTATTGCGAGATTTGACGATGATACTAAACTGGCTTTCTTGGACTTATACACGAAAGTGGACCAAGGTGTAAACTTTGATGAACAAGAAACCACTACTGAGGATAGCAATGAAGAAATCAACTTCTAAACCCGATTATAAATTTAACGAAGGAGCTCTTATTGAAGAGCTCCAAACGTATATTGATTCTACTTACGGCGCTCACTACGGACAAGGGGGATTACAATCTTCTGAAGTCATAGTAGACAGGGGCCATGGGATGGGATTCTTTCTAGGTAACGTAGACAAATATGTGGCCAGATATGGAAAGAAAGGTAAGACTCCTGAGGATTTTCGAAAGGATCTCCAAAAGGTCTTACATTATGGATTACTTGCCTTGTATGAACACGATCGCATGTACAATGAAAAATAACCCTTTACTTTTAACAGTAAATGTGTTATAATATAACTATGAAAAAACAGGAGAAAATATGATTATTTCAGATGATACCCTCAAGGTATTGCAAAATTTCGCTAGTGTTAATCCTAACCTAGTACTAAAACCTGGCCAAAAGGTGAAGACGATTTCAGAGGCTAAGAATATCATGGCCATTGCTGATATCACCGAGGACTTTCCATTGGAGTTTGGAGTCTATGACTTAAACGAATTCCTATCTGTCCATGGTCTTATTGAAAATGCTGGATTGGCCTTTGAAGAAAAGGCTCTTACTATGTCGAATGGTGGTCAGAAAGTAAAGTATTACTTTGCAGAGACCGATATTCTGACACAGCCAACCAAAGATATCACAATGCCTAATGCAGAAGTTGGTATCAATCTTAGTGAAAAAGACCTAGACCAAATCAAGAAGGCAGCATCTGTCTTAGGTCATATGGAACTATCACTATCTGGTAACAATGGTGTTGTAACAGCAAGTGTCTTAGATATTAAAGACTCTACTGCCAATACATTTGATATTGTGGTAGATAAAGACAATTCATGTAAAGAACAGTTTAATTTTGTGGTTAATATCCCAAACTTAAAACTACTACCTGGTGATTATTTTGTGTCAATCAGCTCTAAGTTGATTTCAAACTGGCAGAATACGAATTACCCTGTAGAATATTTTATAGCTTTAGAGAGAACTAGTAGCTATGGTGTATAAATATAAGTACACAAACCGAATCTCCCATTATAATGATGGGGATAATATGGAAGTTGCCGGATCGGCCGGGACTTCTAAAATTAGTCTAACTTTGATCAAAGGAGAAATAAAATGACTGAAGAAGTAAACGCAGTAGAAACTGCAGAAACAGAGGCACCTCAACTGTCTCTACAAGATATCGCAACTATGGTACAGATTATTGATGTCTGTTCCAAACGTGGTGGATTTGAAGGACAAGAACTGGAAGCAGTTGGTTCGTTGAGAAATAGAGTAGTGAAGTTCTTGAACGCAGCTGCTCCTAAGGATGGTGAAACGCCTGAAGGTGATTTACCTACCGAAGAAGTAGAAGAAGTTTCAGCTGAAGCTTAATCCCTCGGGGCCTTCGGGCCCCTCATTTTTTTATTATGGAGTATATTATGGATCGAAACGAAACCGCACGCCTGATCGAGGCACTTAAACGTGGTACTGTAACAGTTACCTTTACTAAAATCAACACTGGCGAAATCCGTGTAATGCCGTGCACATTAAATAGTGTAGTGCTTGAAGCACATGGTGTAAAGACAGAAATCAAAGAAATTAGCGCCGACTCTGACCATTTGGCAGCGTGGGCTCTCGACAAGGAGGCTTGGAGGTCTTTCCGACTTTCTACAGTCAATGGTTGGGAGGTACTCTAATGGATGATTTCTTATGGGTAGAGAAGTACCGACCACAGAAAATTGCAGATACAATTTTACCAAACGCAATCAAGCAAACTTTTGCAGATGTTGTTAGAGGAGGTGCACTTCACAACATGCTGCTCACCGGCACAGCTGGTACGGGTAAAACAACTATCGCCAAGGCTCTGTGTAACGAACTGGATCTCGACTATCTGTTAATTAACGGATCAGAAGAATCAGGTATTGATACACTCCGAAATAAGATTAAGAAGTTTGCCTCATCGGTCTCCTTACAGGGTGGCTATAAAGTAGTAATACTTGATGAGGCTGACTATCTTAATCCACAATCAACCCAACCCGCTTTACGTGGATTCATAGAAGAATTTAGTGCTAACTGTAGGTTTATATTAACGTGTAACTTTAAGAACCGTATTATTGAACCACTACATAGTAGATGTTCTGTAGTCGAATTTAATATGTCCAAGAAAGACTCTGGAGCTCTATGTGGCGAAATGCTAAAAAGAATCCAATTCATTCTGGATACCGAAGGTGTAACATATGAGGTTCCTGTAATTGCAGAACTAATTATGAAACACATGCCAGATTGGCGCAGGGTGTTAAATGAGTTACAACGATATTCGGTTTCTGGTACTATTGATACAGGTATATTGGTTACCTTATCGGATGTATCTGTTAACGAACTAATGCAATCCTTACAGCGCAAAGATTTTAAAAAGATGCGTCAGTGGGTAGCTGATAACATTGACACTGAACCAGCGGCTGTATTCCGTAAGATATATGATAATATGGGTGAGTATGTAGAACCACAATCTATTCCTCAGCTAGTTCTTATTCTTGCAGATTATCAGTACAAGAATGCATTTGTGGCAGATCACGAATTAAACATTGTGGCGTGCTGCACTGAAATTATGGCTGGAGTTAAGTTTAAATGAACCCCTTCGAGTATGTAAACAGTATTAATATCACTAAGAAAGATATTATGCACGACGATATTTCGGAGAAAGCCTATCCATCGTTTATGGTTAATAGGGCATTATCATACTTTAATGATACTGTTCTATATGCCAACGAGATGAATGTTAACCACCACATAGATAATAAGCTTCAATATCATTTTCTTATAAATATAATTAAGAAGAAAAAGAGGTTCTCCAAGTGGCTAAAACCACAGGAGGTTGATAACCTAGAGCTCATTAAAGAATATTATGGATATAGTAATGAAAAAGCTAAGTCCGTCTTACCATTATTTAATGATGAACATATTGAAACATTGAAACAAAGGATTTATAAAGGTGGAAAACGAAAATATTGAAATCAAAAATTGGGTACCAGCTGATATGCTGGAAATCACCCTTAACGAACCGGATGACTTTCTAAAGATACGCGAGACATTAACACGTATCGGAGTGGCATCACGCAAAGATCAAAAACTATATCAGTCTTGTCATATACTCCATAAACAAGGCAGATATTTTATTGTACATTTTAAAGAACTATTTTTGTTGGATGGGAAACCATCTAACCTAATAGAGAATGACCTAGAACGTAGGAACACAATTGCTACTTTGCTAGCAGATTGGGGTTTAGTAACCATAATCAATCCTGCTACAGCAAAGAATTTGGCTCCATTGCGCCAAATAAAGGTCATTCCATACAAAGAGAAAGCGCAATGGGAACTGTGTCCGAAATACAATATAGGAAACAGTAATGGAGAAAAAACTTAAAAAAGCATGGAAAAAATTTCATAGATTTATGAAATGTGGCAGACTAAATAAAGTTTGTAATAAATGCTTAAACTAACAACGAAAGTTGTATAAATAAATGTGGTTGCCGAATTATCGGGACCACATTTTTAACCTTGCTAAAAATATAGGAGGAAGCTATGGTAAGAAGTACTATGAACGTGCCGCGTTCTTTATTCATCGGGTTTGAACCCATACTAAATGAACTTGAGAGAATCCACTCTGCTGGAAGAGCTCAAGATAACTATCCACCCCACAATGTTGTGAAGGTCGATGATGAAAATTTTATCATTGAACTTGCAGTAGCGGGTTTCTCGGAAGAGGATATCCAAGTGGAAGTGAAAGATGGTATTCTGTTAGTAAAGGCGGAACACTCTGATAAAGATGAACGTGAATATGCACATAAAGGTATCTCGTCCCGCAAATTTGAGAAGTCCTTCCGACTCTCTGAATTTGTCGTAATAGACGGTGCCGATCTTGTGAACGGAATACTTGTGGTGAATGCCAGAGTAGAAGTTCCAGAAGAGAGGCGTCCTAGGAAGATCGAAATAGGGTCTGCTGGGGCATCAAAGAAGAAAGAATACCTGAAAGGGTAAACTGGCGAGCAGCGAAACTCAGTGGATTGTAATTAATCAATTTACTGGAGAACAACATGAAACATATCATTCACTTTGTGGAAAAATATGATGACGTTGCCGAGGCCTTAAAAACTGTTTTAACTTTGACTGTTGTCACTGGAGCTATCTTAGGACTAGCACCAATGTTAATTGTCTTGCAAACAGCATTTTAAGACCAACTTGACATAATCATGCGGGGGACGTAAAAACTCCCCCAATCTTTACACTTTTTCGTACATATAAGTGTCGACAAACTACACTTTTTCGTACATATAAATGCAATATGTACACGGTACGTACAAGAAATCCCTTTACTTTTGCTATAATATATGTTATAATATACATATTATCAAACAGGTGAACAATTCGTTATGAAATTCTACACAAACGTAACTCGGTACGGCAATATGTTGCTCTATCGTGGCTATGAAAACGGCCAAAAGAAACAAGAAAAAATCAAATATAAACCCACTTTATTTGTAAATACCCCAAAACAAACATCTTGGAAATCACTAGACGGAGTGCCTGTTGCTCCTATTCAAATGGAATCTATGCGTGATGCCAAAGACTGGATAAACGAAAACAAAAATACTGCTGGTAGGTTGATATTCGGCAATGACCGATATATACCTGCATTTATCAATGACCAATTTCCTGGCATAATCGAGTGGGATCGAAACAAGATTAATGTAACCTCATTCGACATCGAGGTTGCATCTGACGAAGGTTTCCCAGTACCCGAAGATGCAGATTACCCAGTAATTTCAATCGCCATGAAAAACAATATTGATAACACATACTATGTTTGGGGTCTTAATGATTATGATGTAGAATCATCTATTATGAAAGACAATCGTGTAGTCTATAAGAAGTGTGGCTCAGAAGGTGAACTTTTATCAGAGTTTATATTACACTGGTGTCTACCATCTAACTGCCCCGATGTTATTACTGGCTGGAATATCAGATTCTTTGATGTCCCATACCTAGTTAACCGTACAATAAAAATCCTTGGCGATGACATGGCTAAAAGATTTTCACCATGGGGTCTTGTTGACCGATATGATGTGAAGATGATGGGCCGTGAACAGTGCACATATGACTTAAAAGGTATTTCCACTATTGATTACCTAGAACTCTTTCAAAAGTTCGGCTATTCTTATGGTACCCAAGAATCTTACAGACTGGATCATATTGCCAACGTAGTTCTCGGCGAAAAGAAATTATCATACGAGGAACACGGCTCACTCCATACATTATACAAATTCGACCATCAGAAATTCATTGATTATAATATCAAAGACGTAGAGTTGGTTGATCGGCTAGAAGACAAGATGGGTCTTATTACTCTCTGTCTTACAATGGCATATCAGGGTGGCGTGAACTATAATGACACATTCGGAGTAACTTCGATATGGGAATCAATTATCCATAGATACTTGCATGACCAAAAAATCTGTATGCCTTTCTATGAAAACAAAGTAAAGACAAATTATCCAGGTGGTTATGTAAAAGACCCAGTGGTTGGTCTACACGAGAACGTAGTTTCGTTTGACCTTAACTCTCTATATCCATCTCTGATCATGCAATACAATATGTCAACAGAAACTATATCTAACGGCGAAGTCATGAATTTGGATATAGAAAAACTGCTCGATGGATATACATTTAAAAATCCAGGTAGGGCAATAGGTGGTAACGGCCAGATGTTCAGAACCGATAAGAAAGGCTTTATGCCTACTCTTGTAGATGGTATGTACAGCGAACGTGTTGAAATTAAGAAAGAAATGCTCTCGGCACAACGAGAGTTACAAAAGGTAGATAAAAATGATAAACAGAAACTATATGAAATTGAGAGACGAATTAATATCGCAGAGAACAGGCAAATGGCTATTAAAATTCTCCTTAATTCTCTTTATGGTGCTATGGGCAACAAGTACTTCAGGTTCTTCGATCAAAGAATTGCAGAGGCCATTACATTGTCCGGACAGCTTACTATTCGATGGGCCGAAGTCGCAATCAATAAGTATCTTAATAAAGTGCTGTCAACCAAAGGAAAAGATTACGTCATTGCTATCGACACAGACTCGTTGTATGTTAGCCTAGATGAATTGGTAAAACGTGTTAACCCAGTCAATAAGATTGATTTCCTAGACAAGGTTGCGGAAGATAGACTAGAACCAGAACTGGCTAAAGCATATGATGTTCTATATGATATGATGGGCGGTATTGAGAACCGAATGGTTATGAAACGAGAAGTAATTGCTGATCGTGGCATCTGGACTGCAAAGAAAAGATATATCCTAAATGTGCATGATAACGAGGGTGTTCGTTATGCTGAACCTAAACTCAAAATCATGGGTATTGAGGCTATTAAATCATCCACACCAGAACCATGCCGAGACGCACTTAAAGAAATCTTTAAAGTAATTATGACAGGTGACGAAGTAAAGACTCAACTGGCTATTAAACAATTTAAAAGATACTTCACATCGCTGGATGCAGATAAAGTCGCATTCCCACGTGGAGTTTCCAATGTAACAGACTACCGAGATGCGGGAACTATATACCGTAAAGGTACTCCAATCCATGTTCGTGCCGCTCTGTTACATAATCACCTACTGGATAATTATAGTCTAAATAAAAAGTATGAGGCTATTAAGAACGGAGAAAAGATTAAATTTATCTACTTAAAGATTCCAAACAGCCTTAAAGAAAATGTAATTGGTTTTACTCAGTATTTGCCTGAAGAATTCGCACTCGCTAAATACATAGACTATGAATTACAATTTGAGAAAACCTTTTTGGCGCCAATCGAACCGATACTCAAATCAATCGGTTGGTCGTCAGAAGAACAATCATCATTGGAAGATTTTTTTGGATAAACCCTTTACTTTGATGACTAAATATGATATAATATACACATTAACAGGAGAAAAAAATGCAATTAGTTAGATTATCATCCGGTGAAGAAATTATCGGTAACATTGAACAAGTAGAAGGTGAACAAGGCCATACTACAATTACTGATGGTTATAGCCTTATCCCAGCGGGTGAAGGTAAAATCGGATTCATGCCATTTATGGCTTATACAGAAGCGGCCAAGGGTGTTACTATTCCCAATAGGTTTGTAATGTTTATTGTAGAACCACAAGCAGAATTGGTACAACAGATTAACTCTATGAATTCAGGTATTGTAGTGCCACAGAAACAAGGTATTATTACAGGGGCTTAAGATGCAATCAAGATATCCTATTTACATAATTTCTAAAGGTCGTGCAGATTCAAGACTGACAGTTAAGTCACTGGACGAAATGGGAGCAATGTATCGGGTTGTTATTGAAGAATCAGAATATGATGATTACGCTGCAGTAATTAACCCTAACAGACTATTGGTACTACCTGAAGGATTCAGAGAAAACCCACGATGGGCTAGAAAATGTGATGTTACTGGTTTGATGGGTGGTTCTATTCCAGTTCGTAACTGGGTGTGGGAACATTCTATTAACGAAGGCCACAAACGTCATTGGATTATGGATGATAATATCCACAACTTCTATAGGTTACATAATAATAGAAAGACCAAAATGACCACACCAGCATGTTTCAGAGTATGCGAAGACTTTACTGATAGGTATACTGATGTTAAAATGTCTGGTATGAACTATGCTTTCTTCTGTCCTGCCTTTACCAAACGACCACCTTACTATCACAATACCAGAGTTTACTCATGTATTCTTTTATCTAATGATGTATATGAAAGTGGAGAACTCTACTGGCGTGGTAAGTTCAATGAGGATACAGATCTGTCATTGAGAGTCATGAAAGGCGGTTACCATACATACTTGTTTAATGCAATGTTATGTGGTAAAGTCGCAACATTAACAATGAAAGGTGGTAACACTAAAGAGGTTTATGGTATAGACCAAGCAGGTACTAAACATGACCGAGTGGGTGGTGACGACTTTGACCATAGACGAGAGTTTGCAGAATCTTTACATGCTCAACATCCAGACGAAGTAAAGATTACACAAAAGTGGGGCCGTTGGCATCATCATATTGATTATACGGTTTTTCAAAATACTAAACCCACTAAAAAACCAGGGCTAAATATTCCTAAAGGTACTAATAACTATGGAATGCATTTAGTAAAATTAAAATCAGCTAATACATTGGACGAGCAGGAGGAATTAAATGTCGAATAAAGATTTAAATAAAGCTATCAACTATGAACCACAAAGTTTATTTGTGTTAGATGGTAGTGAAGAAGAAACAACACCTTATGACTGGGATGATATGCCAGATTTCAACCAACCACAGGCTGAAGCACATAAGATGATCAAGATTCGTTTCAGAAATGAAGAGGACTACAGAGAATTTGCCGAACTTATTGGTCAGAGAAACATGACACATAGAACCAAGAGTATTTGGTATCCAGTTTTGGATAAGAAAGCTCATAGCCTTGAAAGATTTGTAGGTGAACATCAAATGGACACAATGGAAATAGATGAAGTATTAGATTAATATGGCTAAGATTATACTTTACTGGTCAAACATACCAGAAAAATCAGGTTACAAAACAGTAGATGAATGGAGAGAAAGCGAACTAGAATTTTCTCCATTACACGATTTAGTATTTAAATCCCATGAAAAACTTGGTAATGATGTAGAAGTATGGACACATCAGAAAGTCTCTAATTTTAATTATAATGGTATTACTATAAAAGACGCTAGTTCGATTATCTCTCATGAAGCCGTATTTAATGGGTTATCATGGGGACACTCGATCGCTTTTGTGGCAGATGCAGTCAGAGTTAAGAGGGCAAGTGAAGTACTAGGAATTGTACTTGATATGGACTCTGTTTGTCTGCGACCATTTCCAGAATATGACTCTTGGTTTAGTACAATGCCTGCTAAGAAAACTAGCAGCATGGCTCCTAAATGGGGACCAAAGAAACCACCAATGACAGTCCATGATGGCTCCTGGGACGGAAAGGCACTCACTGCATTTCCTATTAAGATCGGGCAAACTACACAACAAGAAATGTCCAAATTATCAGATGATATAATTGCTAAATTTCAAGTAGAACCTAAGGGTGGCACAGATGAATGGAATTCCATTCTATGGACTGTAAAGGCAATCGCTAATAGAGACACAACAGCCAAAGTATTTGAACCACTCTATATGAGCCCTCTACCTGCTTGGTTAGGTGTCGGTAAATGTTATAGTTTAGAAAGTCCGTCTAGGTTAGATGGAAACACTGCTATATTTGGTCATACATTACCTTCCATAGATGATATTATGGAGAACTCATATATTGTTGCCCACTTCTTTGAGAGTGCTTTCCAGAATGCAGATCAAATTGACTCTGACTCTTGGAACAATATACCAGACGGAAGTCTACTGGCTAGAGAAATGGATGCAGTAGGATATAAGAGAAATAAACCATCATCACTAGACGAATTTTTTTAAAAATCCCTTTACATTGACACTTAATTGTGTTATAATATACTTATTATGATATCAGGTACGCTATTCCAATCACTATATAAGACTGAGACAGTCAACAAGATTGACTTCGATTCATTCAAAGAATTTGAGAAAGTACTATATAAACTCGCAGGTATTCCCAGAAAAGATAAGAAATCTGCGTATCTCATGTCTCCAGCGTCTTACCTCGAAGGTACTACAAGAAAGAATGACAATGTTACTAAATGGGGTGGCTGGTGTGCAGTAGATGTAGATGATTTTACTGGAGATTTAAAAGAATTTTTACAGAACAAATGTGGTAAATACTACTTTGTTTGCTATTCTACCGCATCATCTACAGAAGAAAGTCCTAAATTCAGATTGGTATTCCCTCTATCGCGAGATGTTGATAGAGAAGAAATAAAACATTTCTGGTTCGCTCTTAATACAGAACTTGGTGAAATGGGTGATATCCAAACTAAAGATTTATCAAGAATGTACTATATTCCTGGCAAATATGCTAATGCGAATAATTTTATCTTTACCAATGAGGGTGAACATATAGACCCAGAGACACTAATGAGTGCTCATGAATACATTGAGAAAGGTGGTAATACATTCTTTGATAAATTACCTAAATCTATGCAAGAAGCATTAGTCAATCATACAAAGAATTCTCTTACTAATACGGATGTTAAATGGACTTCATATAAAGATTGTCCATTCTTTCCAAGACAGTTAGAACTAGATTATAAAGTTATAAGTGGATCCGGTTGGTACTATAAGATGTATCAAATTATGGTGGCTCTGGCTGGTAATGCTATAAAGGCTAAATACCCTATAACAGCTAAAGAAATAGCCTGGATGTGTAGAGAACTGGATATGGATACAGGTAACTGGTACGATAAACGACCACTTGATAAAGAGGCTGATAGAGCCTTAGAATATGTAATGAGGAATCAACTATGACACAATATGATGAAGAAGTCGAAAGACAGAGAATAAGAGAGAAAGCAGTTAAATGGGCATCGACGCCTACTGCAGTACATACCCACTCATTAGGATCTATGTATTATGACGATAGACCCGAAGATACTGCTAATGATAAATGTGTAACTGATATGGAATTCGCAAATGGTATTATTAAAAGATACCAGAATGGTGAGTTGATACACATATTTGGCAAAGAAATGACTGAAGATGAGCTGATTGATGAGTTTTTGAGGAAGTGATGAAAAGATTTTGGACAATTTGGAAATATGCACTGGGTTCATTTAATGATGAAGATACAGCTCCTGTGGAGAATCAAATAACAGTTATACGAACAGTTATCTTGGGTGTTAATTTACTTTGTGCAATTTTAATTATGGCCAATATTATTAAGGGGTGGATGTGAGAAATATAACAGTAGTTGGATCAGGTTATGTTGGTATGGCTAATGCTACAATGTTGGCTAAATATAATAACGTAACTATATTAGACATTGATAAAAACAGAGTTGATATGGTTAACAATAAACAGTCTACTGTTGAAGATACAGCTATACAAGAATATTTGGATAACGAAACACTTTCTCTCACCGCTACTACAGATAGTAAAACTGCTTATGAAAATGCAGAATGGGTAATAATTGCAACACCTACAGATTATGATGAAACTAAAAATTACTTTAATACTGATAGTATTAAATCTTGTATCAGAGATTGTTTAGATTATAACACAGAAGCTCACATAGTAATTAAATCAACAATACCGGTCGGTTTCATACGCAGTATGCAAACAAAGTTTGGTAAGTTAGATATTATGTTTTCTCCAGAATTTTTGAGAGAAGGTAGTGCATTACGTGACTGTTTAAGACCTGAAAGAATTGTTATTGGTAGTAAAGGTTCGGTTGCAAAAGAGTTCGCAAAACTTATAAAAGAAGCTATTATACCAGAATATCCAGAAGCACCTGTTTATTATACTGGTAAGTCAGAAGCGGAATCAATTAAATTATTCGCAAATACATATCTCGCCATGAGAGTTTCATTCTTTAATGAGCTTGATATGTATGCAGAATCTATGAATATGAATTCAGAAGAAATTATCTTAGGGGTAACATCTGACCACAGAATTGGTAAGGGATATTGTAATCCTTCTTTTGGTTATGGTGGTTACTGTTTCCCCAAAGATACCCGACAGCTATTGGCTAACTTCCGTAAACAAAGAATACCTAATAAAATTATCCAAAGTATCGTATATGCGAATGAAAACAGAAAAGATTGGATAACTAATAGGATACTACAGTGTGATGGCGTATCCGTAGTGGGTATTCACCGATTGGTTATGAAGTCCGGATCGGATAATTTTAGAAGTTCTGCAATACAAGGTGTTATTCAGCAACTAATTAATAACAAGATTAAGGTAGTAATATATGAACCAACTCTGGAGAGTAAAGACTTTATGGGTTGTGTTGTAGAAACAGACCACGAAAAATTTAAGAAATTAGCCGATCTTATTGTAACCAATAGGATTGATGATAGTCTAAAAGACGTAATAGAAAAAACATACACGAGGGATATATTTAATGACAATTAGTAAAGAAACACAAAGAATAATCGAAGATATTAATAAGATTAAAACATGGCACTACGATAGAAACCTAATCGAAGGTGCTACGGATAAGGACCAACTAGCCAAATTAATCCAAGAAATGGGTGAATTATCAGATAATATCTGTAAAGGCAGAGATATTAAAGATGATATTGGAGACATTATTGTGGTCTTAATTAACATCGCTGAACGTAATGGTATCTCACTTACAGAATGTGTAAGTACTGCGTATGAAGATATTAAAGACCGTAAGGGTAGAATGGTTGATGGAATCTTTGTTAAAGAAGGTGATTAAAGGGTTGACAAATACCCGTGAATGTGTTATAATATACACTAATAAAAGGTAAAAACATGCAAAATAAAGTTTTGGTTATAGGTGGCGCTGGCTTTGTCGGCTCTAATCTATGTAAGCAACTTGCTGAGTTAGACTATTATGTAGTATCTTTAGATAACTACTTTACTGGTAGTAACTTAAATCATCACGAAGGTGTTCATTATTTAGAGGGTAATTCGGCTGATCTATTTGATATTTTTGGCCATGAACCTAATCAATTCGACTATATCTTCCATTTCGGAGAATATGCTAGAGTAGAACAATCCTTCTTTGATTATAAGACGGTAATGGATTATAATTATCATTCATTCCCTACTGTATTGGATTTTGCAAAACATTCAGACGCCAAGTTTATATACTCTGGTTCATCCACTAAATTCTCTATCGGAGAAGATGGTAAGATGATGAGTCCATATGCATATACTAAAGCGCAGAATACTGAATTACTACAAGCATATGCAGAATGGCGTGGACTATCTTATGCAATTGTTTATTTTTATAATGTTTATGGTGATGGTGAAATCAGTGATGGCAAGTATGCAACTGTAATCGCTAAATTTCTTAAAATGGTGAAAGAAGGAGCTACTTCGTTACCCATTACTAGTCCAGGAACACAAGAAAGAAACTTCACGCACGTTGATGATACTGTTGATGGTTTGATTAGAATTATGCAATATGGTAGTGGTGATGGTTGGGGTATTGGTAACGATACCTCGTATTCTATGTTAGATGTTGCAGAAATGCTAGATGTGGATGTTGATATGAAACCAGAGAAATCTGGTAATCGAATGGGTGGAGTAGTACATAACAAAATGTTACTTGCGCTTGGTTGGAAACCTAAAATTAATTTAAGAGAATATATAGAGGAGAGATTATGAAAAGTATGATATACGATTTTGAAACACTGGGGACAGAATTTAACGAGTCCGCGGTAGTATCTCTTGCTGCCCTAGT
>Ga0187219_1000076_pt1 | contig 38101 bp, 32 predicted proteins | sample 13SPOviralmetaG_FD_130162 | JGI IMG/M metagenome (GOLD analysis project Ga0187219, IMG submission 130162) | Marine viral communities from the oligotrophic San Pedro Time Series (SPOT) site, San Pedro Channel, CA, USA - 13 SPOT_SRF_2010-07-21... | ecosystem: Environmental > Aquatic > Marine >... | reverse complement strand
TAAAAAGCCAAGTGCCTTTGATAGAGTTAATGTTCGTCGTACTTTCCTCTATCTTGAGAAGATTACGAAGAAGACAATGCAATTCTTCCTCTTTGAGAACAATACATTGTTTACACGTACAAGGGTTATTAACACTTTGACACCGTTCTTTGAGCGTGTTAAAGCTGATGATGGTCTATATGACTTCATGCTTGTTTGTGATGATCGTAATAACACTCCAGAGGTTATTGACCAGAACGAGCTTGTTGTTGACATTTATCTTAAGCCAGTACGTACTGCTGAATTTATCCTCGTTAACTTCGCTGCTGTTCGAACAGGAACGAATTTTGAGGAAATCGTATCTAACTAATAGTTCAATAGTTTTAAACCATAAAGGAGGAGGTCGAAAGACATCCTCTTTTTTTGTACAATTTACATGTATAACGCATAAATATTAGTATGCCCGTAAACCAGACAATTCAGAATTTCTATCGTGCTGCAGCTGATCGTGACTTCTCAAGAGACTTTCTCTTCAGGGTAACGCAAATGCAGCTTCAAGGTGTTCCAGCTCTTGGTGAGAATGATCTTGTATATGTCAAGACAGCTTCTCTTCCAGGACGTAACATTACTAACGTTCCTGTACCTTATATGGGTCTTCAGTTGAACATTCCAGGTGCTGCAACCTACCCAGGTTCAGATGCTTATGCTCTTAACTTCTATCTTGATGCTGATAGTGAACTTCGTAACTACTTTGAAGGTGCTTCTCGTTCAGTGTTTGATGACCTTAACTCTACTGGTGAGTATGGTACTCCAGATGATGATTTCTTTATCCAACTTGCACAGCTCGACAAAGAGCTTGAGCCAGTAGCTCAATATAAGCTTGTTGGTGCTTCCATTCGTAATATTGATAACATTGCTTATAATATCTCTGATGGTACCGGTGCTACAGTTGAAGTTAACTCAACAGTTTCGTACCACTACTACACAAAAGAGCAGTAAGATAGATGGCACAGCCAATTAAACAGAGGATCAAAGTCCACCAGGACTGGGCCGGTGATATTCCCCTCAAGAATCTTTGGGGGGTTTATTTCTCTGGACGTGATGGTGATGGTACTCTAACTAATGTTGGCTCAAATATTAAACAAACTCTTGATGATTTCCAACCTGGATCATTTCATGTAGAGACAGGGCTTATAGATAAGTTCTCTAGTAATGATGAAGGTTATTTACTTGCACAAGGTGTATCTATGCCTACTGAAAATGTACAAGTAAACACTACCGATATACGAGGTGCAGGTGGATTCATTCAAGGTTACTATGGAGAGTCAAGAGGTAAGTATGGTACCAATGGACTCTCTATTGACTTTCTAGAAACCAATACAGATATTTTTGACTTCTTTATTAGACCTTGGATCGTGGCTACTTCTTATAAAGGCTTAATTGAAGATGGTGAGAATGATATAAAATGTAATATAACTGTTGCTCAGTATTCTAGAACAGATGCTTTCTATGGTGATAAATGGGGATCATCTCAGAACCCTAGACGTGGTTTTCATGAGTATAAAGTACGTAAGCAAACTAATTTTCATAATTGTGTGCCAGTAAGTATGGCAGCTGATCAAATGAGTTATGGTGAGCTATCTGAGAGTGATATTAAGAGGTCTGTAGGTTGGACTTTCTCACACTACGATATAAATATTCCCAGGTAGGGATGAGCTTTAGTGTTAAGATAAGGTTACCAAGTGGTAAAGAACGTAGAATACCTGAACTTAGCAATCAACAGTATTTAACTATAGCTAAGTTTGCAGAGAATAAAGACTATGAAGGCCTTAATTCTTTCTTTGAGAGTACAGTATTAGATGCTGATCTAAATATCTTTGATAGGTTCTATATATTAATCTATATTAGAATGCTATTTGTTGATGAAAAGTTAATTATTAACAGTAATGAAAGGCAAATAGATATTAGTCTAGTTGCACTGCTTGACTCACTTGAATCTAACTATAAAGATCTTGAGACTAGCTTTATAGAAGATGGTGTACATATTACATTAGACTTACCTACACTATCATATTTTAATAAGGTAGATGATTTACTTACGAGTTCAATTAAGAATTTAACTATCGGTGATAAGACCCTCAACTTCTATGAGCTTACTAGTAAAGAGCAAGCAGATGTTCTTGATAATCTACCTTCTAGTATCTTTAGTAGAATAAAACAATTTATAAATACTATTGCTAGTGATCTTTTAGATGTTACAATTATTGATGAGAATAAATCTATAGGAGTTGAACGATTTGGTATAGATGTAATTGGTAATGGTGTTATTGATTTTATAAGTAACATTTATACTACTGACTTAGATCAGTTCTATAATATGATATACTTTTTCCAGAATGTAATTACCCCAGGCTCTGATCTATTTTTTAAAATGTCACCAATAGAATCTAAAATTATTATGAACCACCATAATAAGAAGGTAAAAGAAGAAAACGATCGACTTGCAAAACAGCAACAAGAGAATAATTAATAGTGTGAAGGCAGATGTAAAGAACTTTTTAGTGGATCTAAAAGAGGTAAGTGAGGCAAATACTATTTCTATTAAGGTACCATCTACAAACAAGAAAGCAACATTTAAACAGTTTAATGTTACTCAGCAGAAGAAGCTGCTACGTTCTGCTTTTGATGGTGTTGAAGGTTCTATCGAAACTGGTAGTATCTTTAATAGTATGATAAAAGATAACTGTGAAGAAGATATTAAATTTCTACTATGTGATCGTGCTCCTATTCTTATTGAGTTGCGTAAGGGATCTATCGGTGATAAGTTTTCAATTGATGAACAGCAGTATGAACTATCAACTCTTAAGCCATACGATATTAAAGAAATTGAGCTTACAAAGAAGATTGAAGTTAATGGTGTTGAGGTATCATTAAGAGTGCCTACTCTTGATACTGATACAAAGATTAATACAAAATTAATTGCAGAGTTTGGTAAGCTTACTGATGATCAGAAACAGACACAGAGTATAGAGCTAGTTCTTATCTACGAAATTGTTAAGTATATTGATAGTATTAAGATCAGTGATGTAGTTATAAACTTTAACGATATTAGTGTTTATGAGAGAGTTAGTATTGTTAATGAGTTACCACTTGCATTAAATAATAGTATTATTGATTATATCTCAGGTACTAAATCAATAGAAACAGAATCTCTCACCTTTGATGATGGTAAGGTTATAGAGATAGATGCAGGTTTCTTGGCTGCAGACTAAAGCTCTATGATTAAATATCTATGTGGCAGAAGAAAGATCAGCACTAGAAAGTTTAATGGACGGGTTGGGCATAATTAATGCTCAGCAAGAAATGGCTGCAGCAGGTGCAGCTGTTGGTAATCCTAGAACAAAAGGGGTTGTAGTTGATAGTAAGTCTGGTAAAAAAGCTAAAGCTGTTAGCCCAACTCTATCATCTAATGAGAAATCTAGATATGAAAGCATCTTTAAAATTCTTAAAGATGTTATTGATCCAGGTCCAGAAGCAGGTAAGTCATCCACTACATCTAGAGTAAAGAAAGAAGGTAATGTTTCAAACGCTGCAAAAGAAGCTACCGGCAATAAAACTGCAGAGAAAGAAGGTAAGAGCTTTATTGATAAATTACTTGGTGGGCTAGCATTGTTACCATTTATAAAGATGCTGTGGGGATATCTTAAAAAGCAAATACCTAAATTACTTAAGAAGCTAAAAGATGTAGCTATAAAAGCATTTAGAGCTGCATTTAAAGCAGCAAAAAAAGTGCTTAGTAGTATTGGCCGAGCTGCTCTTAAAGCATTTAGAGCTGCTGGTAGAGCTATAGGTAAAGTGTTTGATAAAATCAAAAACTCTAAAGTAGTACAAGCTCTTAAAGGTGCATTTACTTCAGCATTTAGAAGCTTAGGAAACTTTTTTAGGGGTATAAAGGACTTTGTAGTTAACGCTGCTAAAAATGTAGTAAAGTCTATTCCTGGCGGACAAAAGGCTTTAGACTTTTTGAAAAAAAGTGCTGGGTTTGTAAAAGATGTTGCTGTTAAGGGAGTAGAAAAAACAACTCAAGCTGCAAGGTTTGTTGGTGGTAAGGTTGTTCAAGCAAAAGACACTATTGTCAGAGGTACAAGAGCTGTTGCAGGTAGAGCTGGTCAGGCCTTTCAAACAGTCAAAGGAGCAGTAATAAATACAGCTAAAGGTGCTAAAGGAATGATAGCAAAGCATTTATTACCTAAAGTAAAGCCTGTATTAAAAAGCATAGCTAAGAGAATACCTATTATTGGAGGTCTTATTGAAACAGCATTCGCTTCTCACGATATAAAGAAATATGCTAATGACCCAGAAAATGGAGTTGAAGTGTTAAAGAAAAAAATAGGTGACCGAGTTGTAGAAGGTATTGGTGGAGTTGGTGGTGGTGCTCTTGCTGCAGCTTTAGTAGCACCTGTCCCAATATTATCTCTTCCAGCATATTTCCTTGGTGATATGTTAGGAAGAAAAGTAGCTGAAATTGTTTCAGATAATTTTGATACAACCAATATTGGAGGTATGGTGATGAATGCATTTGGCATTTCACCTGCTGATGCTGCATCAGGAGTAAAACCAAAAATTAATGATGGTGTAATTATGCATGGTGGTAAGACAGTAAGAATTAATAGTAAAGATGATGTATTAGCTCTGAAGACTGGTGGACCTCTTGATAAGCTTATGAGGCCTTCTACACTTGATATTGGTTCAGCACAAGTATTTGATGATATGAGAGAGTTAGGAAAGGCACAACTTCAGACTCTAGTAGCAATTAAGAATGGTATTATTGCACTAGCTGCTAAAGGAGGTCAAAGTCCAGCAGGTCCTATGGAAATTGATTTAAAACGAGACAAACTTACTGATATGTTTTATAAGAATGAACAATTTACTTAAAATTTAATGAGCACATTACTAATAAATACAGAAGATTCAACTACAAGAACTGGTGTGGATATAGCTGCACCTGGTGTAGATGGTGTCTCAACTATACAATTAAAGGATGAGGATGCACAACCACTTCTTAAGCCTGCTAATAATGTGATTGATGTAGTTAATAATTTTTCTTGGTATTCAGGACCAAAAGCATCACCTGTAGCTTTAGATAAACAGCCATGTGCTTTTCTTATTGAACGAGAACAGAGATTAAGCTCTCTTATATCTGGTGCTTTATATTACCTTAATGCTTCAAAAAAAGCACTTAAACAAGCTGGTGATGTATTGAACGGTAACGATACAGTTCAATCACTTTTAGGTACAATGACAGAAAATCCTCTCTTTCAAAAAGCTTCTGATTTGATAGATAAGTTTACAAGCTCTACTGGCACTGGTATAACAGAATCTGACTCAGGTCTTCTTGAAAATCATAACCTTAACTCTATACAAGGTATTTACTTAACTGAACCTACAGGTTTTCAGTATAGATTACCTATGTATAATATAAGTCAAAGTGTTGGTAGCACTTGGGGTGATAGACAAAAAGATAGTGTATTGACAGGCTTAATTGATGGAGCAACAGAAATCGTTGAGAATTTTTCAACAGGTTATCTTAATATTTCACAACCAGGTGTTTATATTGAAAAACCTAAATATTTTCAAACAGGGCAGACAGGTGAGTCTCAAACTATAACATTTCCGCTTATCAATACCATCCAACGTGGTACACAAAATCCTATTCAACAGAACTATGAGCTCCTCTGGCTTTTAACTTTCCAGAATAAATCATACAAAACATCATTTTCAAGAACACCTCCACCAAAGCTATATACTATATCTGTACCTGGTCAATTTTCCATGCCATATGCTTATATTAGTAATATGAGTGTTGAGTTTCTCGGAACTATTAGACGTTCTACAGTTACAGTACCGTCTCTTAACAAGAGTGGTAATGTTGTAACAACAGATATATCGGTACCAGTACCAGATGCATATAATGTATCATTAACATTTGAATCTCTTATAGGTGATTATGGTAATACCATGATGTCACCTGCATTTAACACAAACATTAGTAACGGAACAGTATCTTTCGGTAGTTAATTATGAGCACAATAATCAATGGAGCAAAAAGAAATCAAGTTGAAGAGCTTGAAGGGCTAAGTCGTAATCTATATGAAAATATATTTAACGTTGGTCTTGTTAATAATGATGGTAAGTCTTTTTATACGTATAATCTATTAAACAAAGTTATTTTTCCAGAGACTATTGACTCTAACGTTATTGATGAAATAACTCTAACTAGTGATAAACCATGGACTATGTTATCATTTCAGTTGTATGGTACTATTGAGTTATGGTGGGTAGTTTACCTTTTGAACAAACCAGACTATATATTTAAAGCTAAAGCCAATACACCGTATAAATTTATAAAGTCAGACTTTATTTCTAATGTGCTGCAGCAAATCACACAAAGTCAGTAATGGTAATATACAGTAACAATCTTCATCAGAAGCTTCAGGGAATTGCTATAAGTAAAGAATACTTAAAGTATAATACCCCTTTTTGCGATATTGTTGATGATCCAGAATTTGAGTTAGATTTTGATTTAGCAATTGGATACAACAGTGCTATTAATGGTAACCTATCAGCAGCTGATAGCTTTATTAAGAATCTAACTCTAAACAGTGCATTTCTTGACTGGTCTACTTTAGATTATTATACAAAGAAGACATCTAATAATCCTATCTTTGCTTCTTCTATAAGAGAGATGCAAAATAGATTTGATACCCCAGCGATGTTTGATGATGGTTATCAACAATCATTAAATCAACAGCTTAAAGATTGTCTTAATTCACCTTGCAACTTATTTTTGCAAACTTCTGATAGTGTAGGCAGGATGGCACAAGCTGCTTCTACAAAAAATTCAGGTAACACCTTCGGAGTAGGTACTATGAGTGCATCAATGACTAACATGCTTGATGATTTAGATCAAACAATCTTTAATAAGATACCAGCATTATTTCAAGATGGGTTTGTTGAGATTACTGGTGTTGCTAACAAAGCTTGGACAAACACACAAGCAGTATTAGCTGGTAAAAAGAATATTTCAGAACTTAATAAACTTGCACAAGAGGGTCGATCATTCAGGAATACAGATAAAGTGTATAGATATACACCAGATATCAAATCTTATAATGATTACTCTGCTTCAGGATCAATGATCCTTAATAAGATTAAAGAGAGTCTTGGAGGATGCTTTGATAAGTTTCAATACAAGTATCGATATAATCCATACAATGATAATGGCCAATTCCCATCTGGAGATAGAGTGGCAAGTGTTAATGGTAAAGATATTGAAGCTGATGGTACAGGTAAGGTTCACCGAACTACTAATAATAATAAAAACTTTAAAGGTCAAACTGGTAACGTATCAGCTTTACCACCGAGAACTATTGTACCTTCAGCTGGTAATGCAATCTCAGATGGTTCAATTGCTATATCTAAAGTCTACAATCTTAGTCCTAAGGGTAATGGTGTAAGAGCTCACTACTCAGTGTTTGCTGGACTTATTGATGAAACTAATAATATCTTATGGTATGAGAACTACAGTAAGTTAGCTGGTGATATTATGACTCTCAAAGGTATTAATAATATGAACGAGACAGATTACCGAATTGGTATATCATACTTTGGTTCAGATGATAGACTTCTTAAAGATGCTTTGAATGGTAATATAACACCAGAACAAGCAGCAAGCTCAAATGCATATATTATACCAGGTGCATATGCTCGTGGGTATAGACATAACTTAACTACTGAAGGTATGGAGACTCTTTATAATACACGAAGAGCACCAAACTACTATCTTAACGATGGGGTAGCAATTAGTCAAACATTATTTAAGGATTTTGTAAATGATCCAGAAGTTAAACCGCTAGTTACTACATATAAAAAGCTTCAATTAAAAAATCAGTTTTTTGCTGCTCTTCGCGTTCCTAACGGTGAGTGGTATTATTATAAAGTAATTGATTGGAATGGGCAAAAGGATGCTAATGTTGATCTTACTGTTGGTGCTTATCAACACTTTATGGATGTTAACGGACTTGGTCCACTTGGTATACCCAAGGGTACACAAAAACATATTAAAGGTACTGAATGGTCAAGTGTTAAAAAGATATCTCACGATAACCTAGGACCTCTTGAAGTAAGATTATGTCAAGGTAATATTAATGATATCAAGGCTAAACTTGGTGCAGCACCTACAATTGCTGATACAGGAGGAGAGGTAGCAATAGAAGATGATCCATTCTCTCAAGCCAATATCGATGCTGGTAGTTTGGAAGATGATCCATTCTCTCAAGCCAATATCGATGCTGGTAGTTTAGAGGGAAATAAAGCAGTTAAAACTTCAGTCGCTCTTGTTCAGAGTGGTGGTGAACGTGTACTTACTACAAAGGAACAACAAGAAGCTAAAATAAAGGCAGAAGATAAATTTCGTGTTGATACCAAGAGAGAAGCTAGAGCAGAATTTAGACAAAACATTGCTAATGGCATGGATAGAGCTGAGGCCAACAAGCTACGTGTTGAGAAATCTAATCTTGCCAACAGAAACTTAAGTTATGAGTATTGGATACCTCCTGGGAAGGAGGGCGGAATACCAGCGGTTAGGAAGAAGGCTAATTGGATCCCTGAAAGAGATCAAGTAGTTCGAGATTATAGATTTGAAAGCAACTCCTAGGAGTTCATTAGTCTAACTCAATTGCTTGCTCTTTATCTTCTTTAGTAAGAACTGGCTCTTCTTCACCCATAAGCATCTTCATAACCTCTTGCTGCGAGAGGGCTAGCCTTGTTGTATTGTCAGCAGTGTTAATCTCTTTCTTAGCTTTAATATCCATTTCCTTGAGCTCTTTTCGGGCATCATTATTCTCCTTATTAGCATGGATCTTCTGTAATGTTTCTATTGCCCCAGTAGCAGCCTTAAGGAGAGCTGCATTAGCCTCAGCGTCTCTAGCTTCTGGTGCAGAGGCAATATAGTCAGAATGTTCTTTAACATTATTAAGAGATACATCAACGAGAGTAGCAGTACGCTTTAATAGAAACTCCTCAATATCCTCTACTTCAAGAGTAGCTTCTTGCTTTTCCTCTTTAGTAACAGAATGATTTTGGGTTTTAAGCTGAGTTAAGATGTCGTCTACCGCATCATCAATCTCATTATTAACTTCGTCCATATACATATTTAATGTTACAGTTGATTTTTGCAATACCTATAGTATTATATGTATATATGAAGTTACAATTTGAAAAGACTCACGTAGATGCTGTGCTACCTGATAAGAATCATGATAGCGATACTGGTATGGATGTTACTTGTATTGAAGACTTTACTATTCCTGCTGGTGGATCTACTGTTGTTGGTGTAGGACTTAAGTTTGCCTTTATTGAACCTGGCTACTGGGTTAAAGTAGAAGGTCGTTCAGGTCTTGGCTTTAAGCATGGCATTATGCCTCATCCAGGTATTATTGATCAAGGTTATCGTGGTGATGCTGGTATTAAGCTCTATAACCTTACTGATAAAGACTATGAAGGTAAGGCTGGTGATCGTATTGCGCAGTTTGTTGTATATGCTAACTTCCCTGTTGAGGTGAGTGAAGGCTCTGCAGTTGAATCAGATCGTGGTGAAAAGGGCTTTGGCTCATCAGGTAAGTAATTATGGTTGATTTTGATAAGATTTGGGTAGAGAAGTATCGTCCTCATAAGCTGGATGATCTTATCTTAGATGATAAGTCTTTACGTATTGTTAAGCAATTTGAGGATGAGATTCCTAACTTGTTGTTTGTTGGAAGCCCTGGTACAGGTAAGACTACTCTTGCTAGGATTATTGTTAATGATATACTTGGATGTAACTTCTTATACATTAATGCTTCTGATGAATCTGGTATTGATGTCATTCGGCATAATATTACTAACTTTGCTCAAACTAAATCATTCGATGGTGGTATCAAAGTAGTTATCCTCGATGAGGCAGATGGATTAACTCCTCAAGCTCAAGCTGCTCTTCGTAATACTATGGAGACGTATGCTAAGTATTGTAGGTTTATTCTTACTGCTAACTATAAGCATAAGATTATTCCAGCTCTTCAATCTAGATGTCAGTCATTAGACCTTAAACCTGTTGTAGATCAAGCTGCTAAGCGATGCTTTAATATCCTTAGACTTGAGAATGTAAAGGTAAGTGAAGAGCAGAAGAAGAAGTTTGTTATCTTAGTTAAGAAGCATTTCCCTGATCTTCGTAAGACTATTAATGAGATTCAAAAGTCTATTGTAGATGGTGAGCTATGTATTGACTCTAATGCTAGTGATAATGAGCTACTGGCTAAAGTTATGCAAGGTGTTAGAACTAACTCTCTAGGACTACGTAAGTATCTTATTGAGAATGAGGATAGGTTTCAAGGTGACTACGATACTCTATTGGCTAACTTCCTTGACTTTCTATATGAGCAAGATCTACCTGATATGAAAAAGAAAGAGATGATCGTCATAATTGCCGATCATCTCTATAAGAGTGCTTTTGTAGTAGATAAAGAGATTAATGCATTTGCATGTCTAGTATCACTTGAGAAAGCTATCACCTAAGGATGGGTACACCTTGAAGTTTAGGACGTGCACCATGTGCAGAACTTACTACAGTCTCTTCGTCTTCTTCACTTTCACTTAACCCATAGTCTGCAGGATTTGGCTTTTCCGGTTGTCCCTTTTCATTAACCGGGCCTTCTGGATTAAAATCCCCGTTTCCCATATACTCATGCATATCATTATTAAAAGTTTGTAGAGCCTTTTTATACTCTTGTTTTCCACCTTCTTCATCTTCTTTCTCTTCATCTGATGAACCACCATGCTCCATCAAGTGAACAATCTCTACATCTTCTGCTAAAAGACCAACGAGTTTGCCGTTATGCTCAACGTAATACTCTTCAACGATGCCCTCTTCAGTAAGATTGTGGTGAAGGATCTTCTTAATTGACTCCCCAAACGGAGGAGCTTTAATATGAGACGCTCAATCATGCTCGACATCACCACCCTTATAAGCAGCTCCGCCGTCAATTACTCCATTGGTATTCTCATTAAGAACTGAGAATGCTAGATGAGAAAGATTTTTAATATCTTTCTTGAAACTTGTATTATGTTTAGCCATACTAGTATTTATATCAAAGGTGCTAAAAATAAAGAGAATTTTACTCTCCTTAATATAAATATATGTATGACATTTGATGAGCTATACATAAAGCTACTTAAAGAGCACGCGATTGAAGAAGGTTTGTTCAAAGCAATCGGTGGGGTAGCTGATAAAGCTATTGGAGCTGTAGCAAGAGATATAGCACCTAAAGCAACAGGGGCTGTAGATGCAACTGCTTCAGCAGTAGCTGATGGATTTGGTAGGGGAGACAGAAAAGGTAAGAAAGGTAAAAAGAAAGGACAATCTAGTAGTTCAGGTAGTAGTTCAGGTAGTAGTAATACAAAGTATACTGATGATAAAGAAGGTCAAGATTTACTATCAAAAGCATTAACATCTTTAGGCATTACTACACCAGTTGATGTTAATCCTGCAACACCAGCAGAGGAAAAGTTAGCTACCCTAGATAAATTAGAAGCTTTAGGTTATGGATATCCAATCAAGATTGGTGATATTGATTACCATTACGATACACATAATACGAAATCACTTACTACATTTGATGAATCTGGTAGACGTAAGATACATCCAATTGAAGGTCTTGAGTTTGAGGTTTATCCAGATTATAATCAAGCAAGTAAGGAGCAGGATACACCAGCTCAAGTTAATACGGAGCCAGCAAAGCCAGCAGAGCCAGCAAAGCCTGCGGAGGTGACATTTGAGCCAGAATCTAAAGTTACCTATACAAATAAGAAGGGTGATGTAAAGACTGTAACATATATAGAGGATCTAGGAAATGGTAAATCAGAGATTAAGTTTGCAAGAGGTATGACGATGGCTGTTTCTAACGATCAGCTACAAGAGAGTGAAGAAGATGAAGAGTCAGTATTTGAAGATCTTAGCAATGAGCTTGATGGGTTATTAGAAAACTTTAAGGATGGTAAGAAGAAAGGTAAGAGTAGACCAGGAAGAGTTAAGAAATCAGGTGCTAGTTGTAATGGTTCAGTAACAGAGCTTCGTAAGAAAGCAAAAAACGCTAGCGGTGAGAAGGCGAAGATGTATCACTGGTGTGCAAACATGAAGGGTGGTAAGAAGAAGTCTGAGAGTGAAGAAGTTCAACAAGAAGGTATAGGTGCTATTGCCGGTGGTATTGGTAAATTAGCTAAACGTGGTCTTAAAGCAGTTGGTAAAGAAGCTGCTATTGTTGCAGGTGAGGTTGGTGGTGCAGGTCTAAAGGCAGCTGGTCAAGCTGCAATGGGTGTTGGTAAGGCTGCTATTAAAGGTTTAGATCAAGCTGGTCAAGCTGCTGATAAAGCTATTAGTAAACTCTCCGGTGATGAAGAGGTATCCTCAAAGAAAAAGAAAAGATTACCAGAAGAAGACGCTGAAAAGAAAAAGAAAGTATCAAAGCTTCGTGCTAAGTGCCGAGCTAAAGCAAAGCGTAAGTATGATGTATGGCCTTCAGCTTATGCTTCTGGATACGTTCAGAAATGTGTTAACCGTGGTGGTAAAATTAAATAATGACACAGCAAGAGACATTACGATTAAGTGAGAACCTACGTGACTGGTTCAAGACTCGTACCGATAAGAAGACCGGTAAGAAGTTTAAAGGTTGGGTAAATTGTAAGACAGGGGGTCCTTGTGGGCGTAAGAAGGCTGGAAAGAAAGGTGCTTCATATCCTGCTTGTAGACCAACTCATGCAGCTTGCAAGAAGATCAAAAACAAGAAGTACAAGAAGAGGGGTCCAGCTAGAAAGAGTTGGAAGAAAAAGAAGTAATTACTTCTTACCCTTAGGTTTATCCATTGCCTTAAATAATGGCTTTATTTTAGGCTTGCCTGCTGCTTTCCAACACTCGTAACAATAGTACGAGCGGAACCCCTTTATCTTCTGCGAACTATGACAGCAGGGGCACCACTTTGTAGTAGCAACTTCTTTAGGCATTAAAGATACTGCTGGGTGTAGCTCTCCTTCTTAAGAGTAAGTTCAGTTTGAGAAAGCTTACCATCTCCACGATCAGTCTTGTTAGAAAGATTCTCTTCATTCTCTTCTACTTCTTCAGGCTTAATTGTAACTGTATCTTTACGACGCTGTGCATCAGGAATAGGAGGTAAGTTTGGAGCATATTGCTCGCAACTACCAAGACAGCAAGGAATTGAAGTTTCATCTGTATAACGGCCTCCACCTGTGTCTAGTGCAATATCAAGTACAACATCTAGTGAAGATGTTTGATCAGATGCAGGATATCTAGCAGGTGATGTGTCTTTAATATTAATAACACGTATATTAAGACCAGAATCAATCATTGAGTCAATACACTTCTTTACCACATCAGCAAGATCTTTATATGCATCATCACTTTTAAAGTTATCATTAAACTTGAATACATCTCCTACAAGAAAACCACCACGTTGGTTGCGTCTCATATAAGACTCCAAAAGAGTTGTGAATTTGTTCGATTTAGCCATACTATTATTTAGTCACTCATATAAATATTTATACACATTTTATGGCAGTAAGGTTAGATAATTTAAAGATACCAGATAGTGAGCAGAAATCACTTCAAAATGGGTATCTGTATAAAGATATAAAATTCGACTTAAACACTAGTCGCTTTTTAAGTCCTGAGTTGTATGGTGATGCGTCTGCTAAGGATTTGGATGAAATTCAAGACGGTCAATGTGTTCTTAATTCTGTTAAGAATATTCTTACAACAACACCTGGTCAAAAGTTACTTAACCCCACGCTTGGTCTTGATTTTAGAAGCTATTTGTTTGAACCTATTAATTCAACAACTTCCTACTTTCTAGGTTATTATATCTATAACAATCTTGGTATACAAGAGCCTCGTATTACTCTTAACAAGCTTGAAATAACAGAAAATCCTGATCAAGCTGAATACATCATTAACATTGACTTTAGTATACCAAGATTAGACATTCATAACCTATCTTTAAATGCTACTCTAAACAAAGATGGGTACGTTTTGGTTTGATAACTACTGCTCATAGATTAAATATCTATAATGAGCTTAGAAGATTTCACAGACTACAAACTTCCTAAGAACGCCTATCTTACTTTTGATGCTGATACTCTTAAGAGTCTTATCATTGAGCGTTTGAATGAAAACGAGACGTTTACAGATCAGAACTTTGAAGGTTCTAACTTTAGTGCATTCATCGATGTAGTAGCATACATGTATCATGTATTACTATTTCAGCTCAATACTACATCTAACGAGTCTACCTTTAATACAGCTACTATTTATGAGAACATGAATAAGCTTGTTGGTAATATTGGTTACAGCCCGCTTGGTGATCAAACATCACTACTTAACTTTAACCTCTCTGCTAGTAATATTACCCCTAATGTATATACAGTACCTAGATTTGCCTCTGTTGGTGTTAATGGTAATAATTATATCTCATTAGAAGATATTACTTTTGAGAAGGTAACCTCTAATGCTCTAGAGGCTGTTAGACCATCAAATAATACACTATATCAAGGAGCTCTTCAAGAAGCTTCTTTTACAGCAACTGGTGAACCTTATGAGAATATTATTCTTATAGATAGCTTTACTTCAAAGCAGTTTATTCAATCAACTAACAATCTTAACAACTCTAAGTTTATTAGTGATAATACTTTTAGTGTATTTGTAAAAGATGCTGCTACTAATACATGGACACAATGGTCTGAGACAGCTTCTTTATTCTTAGAATCTGCTGAAAATAAGAGATATGAAAAGAGGCTTAATCAATCTGGTAATTACGAGTTTAAATTTGGTAATGATCAGAATGGTAAAAAGTTAACTGAAAGTGATACAGTTCTTATCTTTTACGTAACTTCAGATAACCAGGCTGGTGAGACTGGTCCTAATGCACTAGCAGGTGCATCTTTTAATCTTTATGCTTCTCCTAATTTTACTGCAATTAGTGAAATACTTTATAGTGCGGATGAAAACCTTATTACACCGGCCAATGTAACTAGCTTAACTCTTAATAACCCTAATAGAACCTCACCTCCTAAATTAGCTGAGACAGTAGATGATATTAAGAATAGTGCACCGAAAGTATTTGCTTCACAAAATCGACTTGTTACTAAAGAAGACTATCAATATCAAATTAATAGAAACTTTAACAATATTACTAAAGATGTGCAAGTTTTATCAAATAATGACTTTACATCAAAGGTACTAGCTTACTATAACGACAATGGTCTAGCCCAAGGTAATGATGATGCAAGAATGCTCTTCTCACAAGTTCAATTTTCTGCTTCTACATCTTTTAACAATGTATACATCTTTACTGTACCTGCAGGTAACCCTACATTAAATGGTTTGACTCCTAACTATCTTAATGCTTCACAAAAACAGCTTATTTCAGACTTTTGCAACAATAAGAAAGATATTACACAGAACGTTGTAGTAACAGATGCTTTATTTAAGGCCTTTACTTTTGGTGTATCTCGAGCAGGTGGTTCAAGTGTTACATCTACAGATACAGTTGATGATATCATACGAAACAGCTTCTTAAGGATTACTGTTGATAAAAATCAAGCTCTTAATGATAGTGCAATTAAATCAGCAGTTTACAATACGTTTAATACTTACTTCAATAAAGTGCAATTAGGTAGTATTATTGATGTAGCGAGTTTAACTAACGACTTACTCAATATTCAGGGGGTTACAGCACTACACACAGTTAACGGTAGTGCAGAGATAGCAAATCTTAGCTTTGTTGTATGGAATCCAGACTATAAAGAATCAGACAGGGCTATACAATCATTAAACTACCAACTTGAAGATTTTGAATACGGTTATTTTTATAATGTAGAGAATATTCCTAATAAGGTTGTTATTGAGAGGTTGTAAAACCTTGCTCCGTGATTAAATAAGTGTATATGTCGCTTAGCTCACTATCATTAGACCAATCCGGGGATTTTGATCTGCTCTACAACTTTTTTTGCACACGCAATTATAAGTTCGAAGAGACTAAAAATGGCTTTGCATTGCCATTTACACCAATGTACTTTGTTCCAAATATGGAAGATGGTATAGAAGACTTTGTAAGTAATAAAAAAATTGTATGGGATTTTGGAGATTCAACAACTAGCGAAGCTATTACAGCATCTCATGCATATAGTAAGCCAGGTAGTTATAAAGTAACCTGCTATCTTTATGATAAAGATGGAGAGGGGTATTATGATACTTTTCACTCTGATGTTAATATTAGTGACTTTATTGAAGATACTTTAACTATCTCAGTGACAGGTGATGATTCTGACCACTATCTCAGTGGGGGTAATTTATACTATACAACAGGTAAGATAGCAAGTGCTATAACTGTTAATAGATATAACTCCTTTAGATCACTAGAAACTGGACTACCAACTATAGTTCCTTATGCTTCAGCTGCTGGGCCAGATCATGATTACTTTGCTCAAGGTTATGATAAATTAACTTATGGTCACTTATATCCTAGTTCTACTTTTGTTCAAATCTTAACTTCAAATGGTACAGTTGAAACATTACCAGTAAATGAAGTTGAAACTATTGATACTAATATCTATATCAAATTAAGCAGTGGTGAAGTGGTTTATACAACAGCAACAGATCCTGATGCATTCTTTGCAGGGTTATCTGGTTATGGTGAAGTTTACTTTAAGAGTGATTTTGCTGATCGTTACAACCTTATACTAGGCTATAAACAAGGAGATATCTTTGAGTATGCTAATACTACAAACTACGGATTATCTGCAGAAATATATGAAAATAATACTTATAGGGATCTTTCCTTTTCATCTAATGGACTAGACGGTGAGGGTGCAGATGTTACAACAGTCTTTGATCTAGGTTCAGAAAAATTTGCTGGTACTAAAATAGCTTTTGTTGTTAACGTTAAAGATGAAGCTAACTTTAATCAACGTAATATGCCATTACTGAGTAGTGCTGTGGGAGGTTATGATCTTGATGTTATATTAACAGATGGTGTTACTGAATATGATATTGAAGTAACACCATACTTTCAATCTCTCTCATCCTTACTATCGGGTGGATTCTTCAAAGGCTACTTTGTTAGTAACACTAATACCACCCTTGATAATGTATTTTTATCAGGCCGTACAATAGTTAATGGTTCATACCAAGTAAGAGGTATAAGTAATACCTTTACTATTAACCCTAGTAGTTATTTTGACATTGCAAAACAGAATGAAGATATTGATTTTGAAGAGTCTTTCAAAGAGATAGCAATACAGCCTTTATTCTCTGATGCTAGGGTATTGATGAAGGACTTTATTGGCTCTATCTTTGGTGATCTTAGCTCTTCTCAAGATTCAGTAGGTAAAGCCACATATGAGAAGATTCAGAACTTCTTTGATAATAATACAGATATTGATACTTGTAATATTGACCAGCTTAATGGTTTATTACAAATGTTTAGCTTGCCCGAGCTTAACAAATATTCCCTACCTCCAAAACTTAGTAGATTAGTCAACTTACTGTCAATTAGTAAGTCAAAGCTATTTGGTGCTCGTAATAGAGATCAATCAACTTACCAGTCATATGGCTATAAGAACAATGCTTTCTATGGTTACAATTTAGGTGAGAGATTAACTAATAGTAGTATAATAGTTGCTGGTTCAAATATAGTTGCTAATGAGCTATACAGTGGTAAGTATGTAACTTTAAATACTTCACTTCCTATTAGTGCTACAAGCTCACCAACAATATCATCCACGGATGGATTTATATACTCAACAGATACTGGTTCTTTACTATCAGCAGACACTTACTTACTTCCAAACGTTGCTACTGTTGATGCATGTGGTAATGCATTAAGTGGTGTCACTCTTTCTGCTTCAAGTCAATTCTACTCTCTTAGTGATTATAATGATTCGTGGGGGTGGAATCTACTATCCGGTGCTGGAAGAAGTATATTGGATATTTACTCTTTCTACTATCAAAACAGCTCACTAGGACCTATAGAAGATTCTATTATTAACTTCAGCGATCCTAATAATACACTTTCACATACCCTTACTTCATATACCAACTGGAGTAAGGATAATGGTATAATGTCTAACATCTTTGCTAACTCACTGTATGAAGGGTTAGATCTCTTCAATAACGAATAATATTTATAATGTCTAATCAATCAGCCACAACAGTATCTGTTCTATATTCCATCACAAATGATGAGATAACTAACGGTGATTTTAGAGATAACGTAACTCCGTTTTCGTTTCTTGATTTCATTAATAATACTCAGGCTGACTACGCTCCAGAGGAGTATAGCAACTTTTATAGTTCATACCTGTCTAATTGGCATTCAAAGCAACAAGGATCAGAGGTAGAGCAAAAGGTAGCATTCACAGAATATTACAAACAGTTCATTAAAGAGATAGTTGTTAGTTATACTACGGAAAGTGAAAAGAGATTCCTTGAAAAAATTAACTTTAACGATCCAGTAGATCTTGATGTAGCTATTCCATTCTTTGCTAACAGACTTAAAGATATAGCTCTATTCTATAAGAAGAAGCGCGATGAGGGTAAATTTGTTATTGATCGTAATAAGTTAAAAGGTAGTACAACAGGAGTAGAAAAAGCTATCTTTGATAACATTTACAACTTCTTATTTACTGCAGAGGATCCGTTAAATGCACAAACTTTCGACATTACAGGAATTACAGACGGTCTTGGTATTGAGATTGAAGAGTTCGTTGACGTGTATGGCAATTATTTTGACCTCCCTAAAGATGGTGTACCAGATAATATCAATAACATTGATACAAAGTACTATCTTGATCCACTTGCAATAGAAGCAGTGTCTGGTCAGGAGAATTTCTTAGGTGCTATTAGATCATTTAAGGTTAATCCTCCGGCAATCTCACCTCAAGAGTTTGATGCTATCTGTAATCCAGATAATGAGCTTGTTGAGATCTTTAATGCTTATGAAAAGGGTGGAATACCCATGGGTGAGTTTTATGCATTAAAACGTGCTCTTATTAGTAAGTTTTTAGGTACTGATATCTACTATATCGATACTACTACAGTTCCTGCTACATCAGGATTGCTAATTGCTGCAAATACCCCTGCAGCTAATGCAATGAACTTGCAAAGTGCTGATGCGGCTCAAATTGAATCTGGTGACGTAAAGTTACTCCGAGATATTGGTCTTAATTTTACACCTGATAATATTGGGCTATTCAAACTACAAGCAGAAAATTATAGCTATAGTATTGATCCATCTGTATTAAATAATGAGTTTGTTATATTCCCAGATCCTGATAAGTTTGGAAATGTATCAGTTAATCCAGTAAGTAGCTACCCTGTATATTACAAATTTGATTATAGTCAAAATGTTAAGAATGTCTCTAGTGGATTAGCTGCTGGTGATCCGAAGATTACTAACAAGACCACTACATTTGAATCATATACTACAAAAGAGCGTAATAATTCTCAGCTTAAAGATCAAAATGATATTAGTTATAGGATTAACTTTACCGACTTATATAATCAAGGAGTAATCGATAAACATGAAACTGATATTTTTGGTAATGAGTATGCATTGTTTAAATACCAGCCTTTGAAGCCTATTAACTTAGAGGGTTCAAATGTAGTTAAAAATCTGCTTCTTGATGGGTATGATTATTGGGACCCATTTGAAGGATATGGGTTTAACTACTCTCTTACTGGTATTAGTGGTAATACATTTAGATCTGGTCTCACGTCAGTTACAAATGGTATGACAGCTAGACCATCTGATGAACTAACACTTTATATGCGTGAGTTTTACCCTTACCAAGACTTACTAGTTGATACACGCAATCTACAACCATTTTGGAGAGATGGTGGAGCATTTACTTACCTAGATGGAGATATTCTACCTAACCCACTCACTGGTTTAGGACCAGGATTTCCAGCTCCTCTTTGTTATCATTATACTGTATTAGCAGAGTGTACATTCCCATTAGATACTATTTTAGAAACTAACCAATCACCACTTTCAGATATTCAAACAGAAGCTGAGCTTGATATAATGACTAGTGATGTGGATTACAACTTCTTCTTTGATGTAAGAGGGTTGCTTTCTGCTGGTGCTCCATATATTAGTTATGATGGTGGGTATTTTGCAGATGATATTTATTTAAAGAATGACTTTAATTATACAGATAACTTAACATTCCTTGATACAGCAGATCCTAAAGGAGCAACTGTTCTATCAGATCTTTCTGCTGATTCAGTACACCTTACCAACGAAGAAAGAAATTCACTTGCTGGTAAGTTATATGTTAAGAACGGTGCATACTCTTATTCATTACCACTTTCTTCAGCTCTTGAAAATGTTGTAGGTAAATACTCTTCTGCAGTACAAGCTGATTTAAATCAATCACTTATCGACTTTGATTTAATTCAGAATACTATCTTTATGCAAACAGATAGTAATCTTGTTATAGATAAAATTGAATATGAAGAAAGCAAATTTATCAAACCAGCAACATCTAATACATTATATAGTATTAATAGTGCAGATAAAGTTGAGGCATTTTCTAATCGATTCTATGTAGAAGAGACTGGAAAGGTTTATTTTGCAAGATTTCAAACCACTGGAGATGAATGTACCGATATCGCAAGGAACTATTTAACTGTATACCCTGAGATATATGAATATAGTATTAGTAATAATACTACAAAGTTAGTATTCCCTGCATTACCACCTCTTTCATCAAGTGTGAGTGATTTTGAGATTAATAGTATACTTAATACTACAAGAAACTATACACCTCAAGAAGTTCACACTCCAAATATTGCTTATAATAAGAGAAATGATATATTCAAGTTGACATATATTATTAATGACATGAATGATATGACACATATGATTGATGCATCATTTAAGATGGTTGATAATATATTAACACTTATCGATGTATATAAATATGAAGATGGTGGAGTTACAAGAACAACTACTTTTGGTCTAAGTACTATGTTCGGTAGCATATCTGCTGCAAACGGTAGTTTCACAAGAAATCAAGCAACCTTCGAACTTACAGTATAATGGACACTATATTTATTAATTTTGACACAATAACAGAAAATACAACTACCACGCTTGATGTAATAGATTTTAAAGGCGCACCGAGTATTAATTTTGTACTTACTGGTATTGATGAGACTGTAAATAAAGCTCTTACAATGGATATTCAATGGGGTGATGATACAGATATTCAATTTGCTCAAAAGGATATTGTATTTAACTACAAAAAGAAATCAATATTAGATGAAGTGTTATATGGTAAGGTTGGTGGAACAATCTTAAATCAATACATACATACGTATGTTCCTACAGCTTCTAGCTATTTTACAGAAATAAATGCACAGTTTCTAATCTATTTTAATAATGGATTTTATGCAAATATTACACAGCCAATTAAATTGATAAGAGAATCTTATTATGATGATATTCAAAAATTGGGTATTATGAATACACAAATGGTTGGTCTGTCATCGAGCAATACAGTGGCTAACTTACAGAGTAAGTATAATAAACGTACTTACACTACGTTTCTTGAAAAAGAGTAGTTTGATTCTCAAGTTAGAGGATTAAATATGTATGATGAGTTCCTCATACACCAAGTCTACTAGTGCAATATCATTCCCTACTGGGGAATACAATGATAAGTATGTTGATCTTAAGCAATATGTTTCAAGGCTTGAGCAAGGATTTAGTGTTAATAATATTGATGCATTTATTGGTGCAAAAGACACAAGAATAAACAACTATTCTTCCTTTATAATGTCGGATAAAGGTCTTCTTTCAGATTACTTTAAACTTTCAAGTCTTGAAGAGGATCAAAGTACATCTCTCGTTACAAAACTTAAATTTCCAACCCTTACTGAAGTTCCAGACTCTTTCTTCTATATCTTTAATGAAAATGTAAAGGCAGATGAGGCACAGAGACCAATTGGTCTGAAAGCACTTGAGGAAGTGGGTAATTTTGAAAACAACTACTTTTTTGAATTAGAAGCTCTTAATAATAACTTACTACGTGTTAAGCATAACGATGGGATATTTGATTACTATCTTAACTATAATAATGATAAGTTTATATTTTACAAAAATACAGACAATTACAAGGATATAACAAAAGAAAGACTTGATGTATTCAGATATTTGCTAGATGATGATGGGTACTTACAGCTCTTTAAATTTATTGATGATAAACTTCAAGTAGTTTCAAATATTGATGGTACTCTGACTCTTGTTCCTATGGAGGTTGGTAAAGTAAATAGAAATGTAACTAACCTTATTAATATTGACTACACACTTGATCAAAATAAGCAATTTCTCAATAACAGCTTTGCAGCATATAATGTAAAAAATTCATCTAATCTAATATTAAACACTGAGCGTGGTTCTTTTGATGATGCTGGTCAATATATGCTAGTTACTAATACTAATAGTATATCTAGTGATAAGATGCCTATTAATTACTTTACACTAGATTCATCTAGATCAGAGTTCAACCATATAAAGCGTGGTAGTAACATGATTAATGCAAGGTATGGATTACCAGGTACTGATGTTAGAGATTACTACGGTATAGATTCCGGTAATGATCAAGAAACTGGTTCAGGCAAGCTAACATTACTATATAATTTTTATGATAAAGACGTGTATGTGGAAAATGGTAGTGATACTTATTTTACTGCTCCCTCTTCAATTTATCCCTATGATAAGCTTAACATCAACGATACCACTTTCGCTAGCAATGGTGCTTTCTCTGGGCCTACTCCTATTTTAGCAGATAAGATTTTTATTAAACGTAGTAATACTACACAATACAATAATGGTAGGTATTTATGTACTTGGCTATCTGGTGGAATTTTAGGTGAACCAGGTGTTTGGGTTGATCGTTATTACTATCCTGATAAGATTACAAAATTACAAGCACTTTCAAGTGATGCAAGGTTTTTAGCTTCATTCCTAGATAGTGTTGATAGTGTTGATCTAGCAATTAGTAATACAGTTTTAACAAGAGAGAAGTTCTTTGATAAGAAAAGTGATGCAGCTATTGAACCTAATAGCAATATTAAATATCAAAGAATAGGTCCTGCAGATATTGAAGAAATTATTGATTCTTCATCACCATTAATTTCAGCTTTTGATAGTATATCTACTTCTAAAACTGTAAGAGGTGAGACAGAGAATATTTGTAGAGAGTTTACCGGTACAGAGTATACCTTTGCAGGTAAAGAGTTTGTATGTTTTGAGGTTCATAAGGATATTGACCAAGCAAAGTCGTTTACTCTTAGCTTTGACATGTATCTTGATACAAACAATAAGTATGGTTTTGAATTACTTGGTAATAACACTAATGAAGGATTTGGTATATTCCAAGATCAAACAGTAACACCATTTATACATGTTGTTAGTGGTCCAACGATGTACATCTACAATACAGATTTTGTACAACTTAATAAAGTCGACTTTAAGACAAATATTAAGCAAGTTTGGAAAAGAAGTGCGTTAGATGATTATATTGTTGCAACAGCTGGTAATTTATACTATAAAGTTAATACACAAGGTAATAATATTAAGCTAGATTGTGGTTCAGATGTTATCGATACACTCGCTACACAGATGGATCATGATTATATAGACTTCTTACAGTCAGATCAGCAAGTTAAGCGTATGGACGTGAATACAATGACTGTTAGTTCTATGTCTGCTGCAGAGTTTGATGTATATAAAGATGAGTTGTGTTTGTATGATAATGTTATTCAACAGAACAACACTATTTACAAGTTACCTGGTGAGAAAACAGCATGGGAAAATAATAATACCATGTTCTATCAAGTTAGTAACTTTATTGTTAAGCACAATACTGAGATAGGCCCAGAAACATTCCTTACATCAAAAGATGAAATAGTTGACTTTACAATTAATGATGATACTATTGCAATTGTTACATCAAATAGATATTTTGTATTTAACACTAGTGGTGTATTTACTACTACAGGTAGTATTAGTACCATTAATATTCCAGTACCTGCTGCTGACCCTGGAACAACCGTATCACTTTCTGCAGGAGAGTTTATATCTATTGACTGGGTTAATGAATATATTAGAGGTGTGCAATATAAATATCCTGTATTACTAGCAAAAGGTAGTGATGCTCATTTATATCTTGCAAAGGGAACATTTCCAACTCTTACCGCAGCACCTTTAGGTAACGTTACACAAGAAATTAATACTAAAGATGTAAAGCTTACTAATTACAATGCATTGAATCGCATTTATGATAAAAGTTCAATTGACTTTAAGCTAACTTTAAAGAATTATCTTAACTCAGAAGATGTAACTAACAGGACAATTTCATTCTCACCTAGTGCTTTCGAACCTGGCTTCTACAACTTCACTTATAGGTTAGATACTCTTCAAGGTAACGTTAGTTTATATATTAATGGTGACTTATACGATAATCAAACCATTCAACCAGGTAAGTTTCAAATTCAAGACATATTCCAAGATGAGTTCTTTGTAGGTACAACTGGATTTCAAAGTAATCTTGATCTTGCAACATATTTAAAACAACCAGAATACTACTATAGCAAGGATCTTACTATACGTAACCCATTTATCTACGATAGAGCCATTAACACAGAAGAAGTTTATGCTCTATACCTATTAAATAGAAAGATTGATGATTTAATTCTTGCACTCCCTGGAGGGCAACGTACTTCTAAGGCTGAGATTCAACAGTTCTTTAAGTTCAATAGAACAAATTCATCTAATCTTATAGATATTGTTGTTCGTAATTTATCTATTACAGATATTGCAGTAAGAGAGCAGTTAAAAACAAGTATTCTTGCAGAAGCTAGTCAATTTGCACCTGTAGGTGTTACTATTAACGACGTAAAATTTATAAACTATGGCGATTCCTAATTTCAACTCATATAAAAAGGTATACACTACTGGTGATCAGTTTACTTTAACTGGTTCTGACTTTAATGGCTTTGTTGAGCTTGTAGATGGTGTTGCAAAAGAGGTGTCATCAGGTAAAACACTTACACCAAAAGGAACTTATTCAACAGATCTCTTCTATACCGAGTACTTTCAAGATAGAGTTGTTGCAGATGTAGATCTTACACTTCCAAATACTACTGATGAGTGCATTTTTAGTCTAAATGATAACTTAGATTACTCTTTATTCAAGTATAAATTGGATAACATACGTGATAATAATACATATGTATATTCAAAACTGTTTATAGCTTCTAATAAGCTTCCTTTCACTGATAGTATACGATATGCAACTGTTGATACACCTACATCAACTGAATTTACTGTTAATGTTAGTGATGTAGATACACCGGAGTTTAGATCTAATGAGAAGTTTGCAAACAACCACTATTTAAGTGCATTTGGTAATGTAGTAGCTGCTACAGCGCAAACTAATCTAGAGTATTTAACTCATTTTTCACTTTTTGCTGCTACAAAAACAAATTTAATTAGTCTTACTGGTTCAGATACTGATCTTGTAGTTATAGAGGATTCTACCGGTTATGAGATGGATGGTAATGACCTTGCATTTGGAGAAATTGGAGGTATAGCATCAACACCGGACTCACTGTACGTGTCTGATAAAGCTAGGAACGTTGTTATTAGGTATGATATTGCTGGATATAATAACAACGATAGCTCATTACGTAATACAAGGAACTTTCTCGAGTTAGTTGGAGGTTTTGGTGGAACATCTAGACAGACTAAGTTTAAAAAGCCAACTCTATTAGCAGCAAATAAATCAGAAGTAGCTGTATTTGATTCTGGTAATAAAGTTATCAAATTATATGATAATGAGTTTAACTTTATTACTAGAATTACCTCAATCAACTTTAATGTTGAAACTATGGGTGCTATGGCTTTTGATCCTGACTTTAATTCCTTGTATGTTATAACATATAGAGATATTACTACAGATGGTATAACTAACCGTGTATTATATCTATATAGGTATAGTGATGGCTATAAGTTTAAAGAAGAGTTCATTCTAGATGATAGAATTGCACTGGATGAAGTGGTTAACTCTCTTACCTTTTCTGGTACTGATAGTAATTACTGGTATTTTGGTACAAATAAGACAGTCTATAAAAAGTTCAAGACTAGACCGAAAGAAGTTATAGGTAAATTTAGGTCAGAGCGTTTATTTTTACTTAATAATGCAATAGAAGAAGAAGTTATAGATAATGTTGCTGTTACTATCAACAATAGATGGAACTTTAATGATATTAACTTTAATAATGCTGATTTTATATGGAATCTTGGAGTAGAAACTAACGCTCTTCCAGGTATTAAAGCAGTTGACGGGTTATTAGAAGATAGTATCACTTCATTTTCCCTATTCCCAGGTATTAGTTCGTATGACCGAGCTATTATGCTAACGACTGGTAGGTTATATTTCTTCAATGAGCCTACTGGTGATGCATATCAGCGTGTTATTAAGGATGAAAACTACAATAACTATGGTAGTGCAGGATTCTCACTCAATGATGACGCATTTATTCAAGCATCTGTTATTAATACAGAGTTATTTAAAGTAATTAACGATACACTAACGTTAAAAAATAACATAGTTGGTAAATTTACTGGTAAATATGTTAATGATATTCTTGAGCTAGATAATTATAACTATGATGTAGACTTTAAACTACTATTAACACAAGAAATTGAGAACTTATATCTACATACTAACGAAGAAAATGTAGTTGGTACTATAAATCGTTGTTTTGAGCTAATATACAATCTTCAGGTAAAACTTATGAATATTGTTAAGGTGAATGTTGAAAGTAAAGTACAAAATGCATACAATAAGAGTGGCTTTATACAAATTTAATTAGCTATTTGACGCTGCCCATATAAATATATGTATGGCAAGCACCTCTCTTACCAATACAAATATAAGTGACACCTACACAGGCGTGCTTCACGCTAAAGGCGAACCATTACCTGCTACAGGTAGTGAGTACATCTATGATGGGTTCGGTAATAGATCAGGTTTGCGACTAGGTCGTGATGAGATTGATATTAGTGGTACATTAGGGTCTGATTTTGCAACTGCTGCAGCAAAAGCACTTTTCCCAGTAGGTTCTGTTATGTTTTCTGTTGATGATGTTAATCCAACACAACGGTTTGCTGGTACAACGTGGGTAAGAGTAGCAGAGGGTAGGTTTATTGCTGCTGTTGGTACAGGATCTGATGCTAATTCTCAATCAGGTACTATTCCTGCAGGGGCAGATACTGTAGGTGAGTATGATCACACACTTACAACAGCAGAATTACCAGCTCATAACCATGACTTACCAATTAGTAATGCTAATGGTATTGATCAAGATGCAATGGGTCAGGGTGTTTCATATAATGAAGCAAGAACACCAAATGCTGATATTAACTCAGAAACAGCAGGTAGTAACACACCACATAACAATATTCCCCCAGCTTTTGGCCTATATGCTTGGCATAGAACTGCCTAAACTTTAACAATTTAAGACAATGCCTGATATCGAAATCGTCAAACTCAAAATAAGGAGAGGAACAGACTCTCAACGTAAGCAAGTTGCTCTAGAGCAAGGTGAGCTCGGTTATACTACCGATACAAAGCGCACTTTTATTGGTGATGGAGCTACTCTAGGTGGTGCACCAGCAGGTAACATTACACATGCACCATTAAGTGTTAATACTCGTACTAACTTAAATACAGCTGTTAAAGGTGATTTAGTATATGAAGATAATTTACTTTACCAATTGTCTGGAACTGATTATGCAACGTTATCTAGCTGGGCATTTATTGGATCTAGACCAGATGATTTAAATCTTCAATATAATGCAAGTAATGAGCTGTCAATTAAACCAGGATCAGTTAGTATTTCTTCTTTAAGTGGTGATGTTGCTAAAGATAAGGGTGGATTACTTTATACTCCAGATGGTCTTTCAGCAAATGTAGATCAATCAACCATTACAGTTGATTCAATAACAGGTGCACTTTCAGTAATTGGAGGAACAGTAACATCAAGTGTATTAGGTAATGGTTTATGCGGTGGTAGTGGTTCTGATATTGCAATTGATGCTACCTCCACTTTCTGCTTCCCAGCAGGGCAATTGCAAATTAATACATTACCAGCACAATCAGTTCAAGCTGATGCTCTCTGTACATCCAGTGTTGGTGCAACTCTAAATGTTTCAGGTAACGTTCTCAACCAAGCTACAGTTGGAGCAAACACTGCTCAGCCATTTAATCAATCTGTAATTGATCAGTATGGTCGTGTGACATCTTCTTCAACAGCAATTGAACAGAATCTCTCTGGAACAGATACATCTGGTAATGGTCAAATCTTCTTCGGTTCACTTAATGAAGAGAATCCAGGTGCTACAGGTGAGACTGTTATTAATGCTTTATCTGCTAATAGTGATCGATCAGCTTCCGTTGCAATTGCTCTTTCATCAGCAGGTTTCATTCAGATAGCTTCTGGTGATCAAGGTAACTTCGCAATCCCAATCTTCAAATTCTAAAAATCATGGCAAAGAAAATCGAAATACTCGAAAACACTCTTCTTAAACTAATTGTTCGTCAAGGAACAAATGATGACCGAGCTTTAGTCACCTTATCAGAGGGTGAATTAGGTTATACTACAGACTGGCATAGGCTATATGTAGGAGATAGTCAAACACAAGGAGGTCATGTTGTGGGTAATTTGTATAAAGGTGCTGTTGCAGATCATACATCACTTACTACAGAGATAGAAAATGGTGATTATGTCTTTAACACAACAAATAACACATTATTCATTAAGAATAGTACTGCTGCTGGTTGGCTCTCAGCTGCTCGTATTTTAGAAGCTGCAGATGGTACAATAACAATTGATGATAGTGCTGGTACTATTGCTGTAGGTACTTTATCTGCTGGAGACTTCGATGTTGATGCCCTTGGTAACTCTCTCGAGCTTGTTGGTGGTAGAATTTCTTTGAGTGCGGGTCAAATTAAGACTGATATCATTAATACAGACTCCGCTACACACCTTTCACTCCCTCAGAAGCTTAAAATTAATGCTGTTGATTATGATTTCCCAGTAGGTGGTCTTGCTAATAATGCTTTTTTAGGAACAGATAGTAGTGGTAGACTTAGTTGGTCAGCACCATTAAATACTGCCTCTCTATACTTTAACTCTTCTGCAGCTATTCCTATTGGTACAGTAGTGGCAGCTGCAAGTGGTGCTACAATACCTGTTGGATGGCTTAAATGTGATGGACAGTTAGTTGCAGGTGCAGATTATCCAGATCTTTCTGCTGCTATTGGTTCACAATACGGTGGTGGTGCTGTTAACTTCAGAGTTCCAGACTATACAGATGTAGTTCATGTTGGTACAGATGAACCAATACAATTTACTAATAGTACTCTTACAAGTACTGGTTCTGCTACTTATACAACCAAGGGTGTAGTATATATTATTAAATCACTTGCTGATACTATCACTACATCGAGTGTTACCTTCGGTGGAGGGTTAACTGCTCAAAAAGCAGGGGTAGATTTTACAGATACTGCAGTATCCGTGTTTGATAGTGATGTAAAGGTGGGATTACCTATACCTGGTATAGAGACCTTTACTGCTTCTACAGCACTATCTGCCAATGGACGAACAACATTTACAACTAAAGCTGAATATACAAAAGTATGGGTAACAGGATCAGGCGCTAAAGGTGGAAACCGTACTGGTGGTGCTGCTGCCACTTCTTATGCTATACTTTCTGCTCCTATTGGTACTGCATTTGACGTGTATGTAGCAGCAGGACAGACTACTATACAATCTGATGGATTGCCAAGCAAGATTGCAATAGGTGGTGGTGGAGCAGATTTAGTTGTTAGTGATGGTGCAGACTATTATGAGTCTGGTACTACTCCTCCTAATGATAGATCTGTTAACAGCGGTACTATTGCAACTAGTAATTATATCGTAGGTGGTTACATCATACCTGGTGGTCGTGGTGGTTGGAGAACAGTTAACAACGATGAGGAAGTTGGTGCTACAGCTTCTTACTGGGGTGCAGATAATGTTCCTGGTGCTGGATCAGGTGCATTTAATGAAGCTACAATTGATACTGTTGATGGTCTGGTAAAGTTTGAGTGGGGAATGTAATATTAAATTTATCTGCTTGTAAACAACATACACAAGATTAAATAAGTGTATGGTATATCCAAGTGACCTTCCACTTTCTGCTACTTCTGTAGCTGTATTCGAGGATGGGCTATCTCCAGAGTATGACATTACATGGTCTTTCACCTATCAGTTAACTAACTATGATGTTACAGATGAGTTTGGCTTCAATATGTTTTTGCAAGATGCAAGTTACAGTCTTTCTGGTGGTGGTGTTGGTTTAGATCTTGGATATAGTGGTGGTACAGTATTTGCACCTACTTCAGCTCAAGGTATGAATGGTGGTGTTATTGGTATTGGTATTGATTCACTCGGTGTCTTTGCTGCTAATACCGAATACATTGATTCTTCTTTAAGAGACGGTCTTAGTGCTGGTCTTTCTGCAAATAGCATTACTGTAAGAGGTTCAGGTTTATCAGGTGAACGATATGACTTTATAACTACTGCAGTAATTAGTGCATTTGACATTAAGAGTGATGGTCCAAAGACTTTGAGAGCAGGTCTTGGTAACTATGGTCGGAAATTACGTGTTGATTACAAAGCAGAAGCAGATACTTTCTACACTAATATATTAGACGTAGATATACCTAAGGTTGAATACTTCGAAGGTGGTACATTTAGACCAGGAGTTACTATTATTAAACCTTTAACATCTAATAATACTAACGGTGATGTTATTATTACAAATTTTCACGTTGAAGGTAACACAGATGCTACAACAACATCTACTATAAGTTCAACACCAATGGTTCCATTTGAACCAGATTACAATTCACTTGGAGATACCCCACAACTACCACCAGATGCTGAAGCTCCACAACGTTTACCATTTTTAGGTATAGAGCCTGCAATAGGTTGTCCAGATGTTTATTGTGGTTTAAGTGCCACTGGTGGTCTTAGTGATAGTGGTACTGTTATTAGCAACAGTTATTATCCTAATACATTTCTCTATAGTATATCTGCATTTATTGGTGATGTAGAAGTACAATGGGCTTCAGCAAGTAACCCATATAGGTTTATCTATGAATATGATGGTGAGACAAAGATAGATACAGGATTTGTTGGTAGTAGAATCTTTAATTATGGTGGAACATCACGACAGACTTTTAGAACTGCTTATGATAATTCAAATAAGATTAATCAAATACCAGATGCTTTTGAAATAGCAGCTCCAGATGGTTATCCTTTTGTACGTGATTCTCTTTCTGCTAGTCTTAGTAGCTTCTATAAAGATACAGATAAGTCTAGACTTACTGTTAGTGTGTATGCACCACTATCAACCTCTGATTGGGTAACATTAGTTGGTTGCCCCTACTACACTCTATCTTGCGGTACTGAAGATAGTTACCTGTGTGGTTTAACTCGACAACATGAAGCATTACGTAAGGTTGTCTTTCCAAACATTGTATAAAAAATGAGCTCAAACACTCCAACTCCGACACCTCCAACTTCTTTAACACCGAGTTCGACACCAACTTCAACTCCGTTGCCAGCTGGTTCATTAGATTATGGTGTTATAGGTGATGATATTTCTGTTGGTAGCAACATTATGTATCGTGGTGCTGTTAAAGGTAATGATGGTTTGTTATACTTAATACCTTATGATTCTGATAATGTTACAGTAACAGATCTTTCAGATGAGTCTCAAGTTCAATACGATATTACAAGTCTTGACAACTCTACATTTAAAAAGTATGTTGGTGGTGCTATAGCACCAAATGGTAAAATTTATGCAGGTCCACATAATGCTTCAGCACCGTTGATTATTGATACTACTCAAGATCCTCCTACCTTTGCTGAAGTAACTGGTTACACTCCAGGGCATAATCTTCAATGTCGTGGTCCTGCATATTATAACAATAGAGTCTATATACCTTCTTATACCGGTGGTTCAATATGGGCAGTTGTTAATACAGATACAGATAGTAAGGAAGCAAGTATTGTTTGGGCTACTCCACCGAGGACAGATGCTATCTATACAACAAGGACATCTTATGCTACCGAAGCTGGTGGTACTGCTCTTAAGTTCTACGATGCATTATTAGGTGGTGTTGCAGGTAATAATGGTAAGATTTATGGTATGCCATATGGTGCCTCCCGTATCAATATTGTTGACACCTCTACTGGTGTTTCAACATGGGGAAGTGATTACATTACAGGTAACGCACCTATTGACAATGATTCTTTTAACTATACAATGCTTTTAAAGAAGACATACTTTAATAAGTATGCATATGGTGCATTGGCTGGTAATGGATGTATTTATGCGCACGGTAGTAGAGCACGTTCTATTCTTAAAATAGATACTTCAGATGATTCAGCAACTGAGATTCCATATCCACAAACTATTATTGACGCAATGCTTGATGGTGGGTTAGAATCAGATGCAGATACAGAAAATGCTGCTGCTTTCGGTTCAGTACTAGGTGGTGATGGTAAGGTATACTCTACTCCTTGGAATATTCCTTATCTTATCTGGATTGATCCTACAGATGACTCTATCGGTTTTGAGGATATTTCAACTGTGCTTGCACTTTCTGCTTCTGGAGCATCAACTGGTTGGTATACATTAGGTACTTCAATTGGTAATGATATATACCTTTCACCGGGTGCTGCTGATAGAATTCTTGAAATTGAACTAGCAGGAGTATCTGCTTCACCAACACCTACCCCAACACCAAGTACTACACCTTCTTCAAGCTTTGTAGCTACACCAACACCAAGTACTACGAGATCTGCAACCCCTACTGCAAGTAACTCGAACACTCCAACACCTAGCACATCACTTTCTAATACACCAACCCCTTCTACTACTCCGAGTTCAACACCAACTCCAACACCTACTAATACACCAACACAAACACCTAGTAATACTCCTTCAATAAGTGTTACTCCTAGTGATACACCAAGCCCATCTACATCAAACTCACCTTCAACAAGTGTTACACCAAGTGTATCAAGGTCAGTTAGTACTACACCAAGTAACTCACCTAGCGGATCACCTACACCGAGTGTTACTCCTTCGCCTTCTGTTACTCCTTCTAACTTGTTTACAAGGTGCATTACTCTTAACTATAGAACAGAAGATGGTCCAGATAGATTTATTGTCACATACAAAGGTGCAGTTGTAATTGATACTGGTTTTGTTGGTCATAGTAAATTTAACTTTAATGGTTCACAGAGACATGTATTCATAAATGCTATTGATAAGGAAAAGACTGACATAAGTGGTACTACTCTTGCAGATGATGGTTACCCGGTAGTTAATTCAACTCTTTCAGGTAGTATTACTCACTCTGTACCACGTTTTAATCAAGATGAGGCATTTATGACTATTCAAAGCCCAGTTAATGATAAACCAACCTGGACTTACACTCTCAACTGCCCAGTTATCTGTAGCCCTACACCAAGTCCTACACCAAGTACTACACCATCTCCTTCTGAATCAGGTGCACCATTTGTTACTCCTTCTGTATCGATGTCTAATAGTAAGTTGCCTACCCCTACACCGGAGTTGCCTACACCTACACAAATAACACCTACACCACCGACAGCAACACCCACTGATACACCAACAACACCATGGCCTACTCCTCAAAATGAACCATCTCCTGAGGTAACACCTACACCTACACCTATTGCTCCATCCCCAGACCCAGAAGATCCAATTTCTAATTCACCGGAAATTCAGACACCTACTGCTACCCCACCAACACCAACACCTACACCGGTACCAGAACCCGGAGAGCCAACACCTACCCCAGTGCCAATAACTCCAACCCCGGATCTTATAACAGAAACACCTATACCAGCACCACCGGTATATTCTCCACCGGCTCCTGAACCATCTCCTGAACCATCCCCACCTCCAGCGCCTGGTACAGATGATATGTTGACTATTATTAAGAGCAACATTAATTCATTACTCGGTGCATATAATCCTCTTACAGATGTTGATATATTTAGTGACTATACTTCACAAGAAAATCTAACACGTTATACTGGTAACCCATTGCATGGTATCTTCGGTAGTACCGGTATAGTTGCTTGGAATAGTAGAATAAATCAAGGAGGTGGTACACAACTCGGAGGTGTTGCAATTACACCACAACATATTTTATATGCAAAACATGCTAATTATCAAGTTGGTAATGAAGTAGTCTTTGTTGATCGAAGCAATAATCAATATGTAAGAGAAATTGTAGGGACTATGGATTTTCCAGGTTCTAGTATCAATGAAGGTGATTTCGGTGTTGCTCTTCTAGATTCAGCACTACCAGCAGCTATTGAACCACTTAAGATGTTGCCAGCAGATAGTTATAAGTATTTTAATACAAATATAATTAGCCCGGTATCAGATACTGTAATATTTCCTGATTCAGCTGCTTGTCCATATCTACGTACAGATCAAGAAGAAAAATCATTAGCAGGAACACTTTACTCTATTAATTATAGTAGCTTTACTGATAATAATACTAGTGATTATCATGGAGATCAGTATGCTAAATATTCAAATTATACAACTGGTACACCAGAACCATACTTATCGTGGTATGAATTAGCTGTAGGTGGAGATTCAGGAAGCCCAGCAATGTTTTTACTTAATAATGAATTAGTGTTATTTGGATTACTAACTACAAACGCTAGTGGGTCGTTCTTTGGACAAGCTCGTAACCGTAATGCTGTTGATCGTATGATACTTGATGCAGAAAGCTCTGCAGGTTTTTATCCAACTGGATTCACTCCTACAGATACTACCCTTATAGGTAACTTTAAAGATTATACCGAATAAAAAAAAGCCTAACCAGACGGTTAGGCTTTTTTACTAGTATTGTATTGTTATGTAACTTTAGAAGCTCTTTGAAAAGGAGATTCCTGTAAGTGTCTCATCATCAGAACCAGCATAGATGGTACCAGCTGTATCAGATGCAACATTTACAAATGAAACAAAAGGGGTAAGAGTAATTCCACCGAAGTAATTATAATCATAATCTTTACTAAGTGTTAGTTGAGTGTGGGTAAACTCTGACTCATCAAAGCTATAACCAACTGTAGCACTTAGATCAACAAATACTTGATTGTCAAGCACATATGGAAATGGGTTAATAGAGCGCTTAGCTGTAAGTTCAAAGTATCCCAATCCATTACCTTCAGTAGTAAAGTATTGTGTGCCTGTAATATTAGTATTGAAAACCTCTTTAGCAAATGAAACACCAATTTCACTAGTTACATCACCAGCAAGATCTGTTCCTCCAGTGTATCGCTTATAGGCTACTCCTGCAGTAAACTCACCCAACCCTTCAAGAGAGAAGTCCCGAACAAAACCAACTGATAGATTAGTGTTATTAAGCTCAGAGTTATCAGCATATGAATAAGAAGCTTCCAATCGTGCAAAGTTAAATTCATAAGCAGTACTTACACCTGTTACTTTATCACTGTCACCAAACTTAGCACCGCGCCAGACATCTGTATCCCTATACGTAGAGAATACTTCTAGAGGAAGTGCAGTAACATCTGCAGAGGCAAAACCAACTGCAGCCAACGTTGTTAATATAATAGTTTTTAGCATATCGTATTTATTGTATAGTATTTTGTTGCTTATGCAACAGTTAAATTGGCTCCGAAGGTAGGGTTCGAACCTACGACCTAGTGGTTAACAGCCACCCGCTCTACCGCTGAGCTACTTCGGAATAAAATCTTTTACTTAAAGTATTTATTTTTAGTTTGTATTAAATCAACCTTAGATATTACCTAGCTCATGCTCAACCTCAACATCTCGTAACATAGAATGAAACCTCTCTTGAATATACTTCTCAAACGCTAACGGTTTAACCCACTTAGTATCTTTATCTGATACATTCGCTTCAACTAGCTTTTGATCTACTGCTTGAATACCTTCAACTAAGCAAGCCCATCGAGCAAAAGCTTCTTGAGTCATTTCTTCTGTAGTACCGTCTTTTTTATTAAGAGTTATGTTCTTATTCATTACTCTTTAATTATATCGGAGTTCCTTACGGTGTGGTCTTACTCTTATATTTGCTAGTTCGTACACGTACAGGTTGTGATACATGCCTGTGTACTGTTGGAGGGCAATATGACCTACGTGGATAAGAGATATACGGTGGGTAATGTCGTGAACCGTAGTAACGAGAACCGATAGTATGCTGATAATACGTTGGAGTATAACTTCTATATACGGTAGTAGTGGGTACAGGGGTATATGAATAAGATGTATATGTACCATCACAGCTTATAAGGAACAATGCCAGAAATGATAGTATAATTTTATTCATATACGTATTTATTCACCAGTTACCTCTTCCGGGTTAGTTTGTAGAATAGGTGTCTTCATCATTCCAAGTTCTACATTATTGTTACACTTAGGGCATCTGAATACATTCTCTGTATTAGCAAAGACATCTACATCAAAAGTATAATCACCACATACACAAGTGGTAGAAACCCTACTCAACGATAATACAGCATCCATTTCAGTTTCAAACTCTGCATATAGAGCTTCCTTATTAGTAACGTTAAGGTTATTAATAAACCAAAACACAACAAACTGTACTGCTGTTGCAAGAGCAAACCCTTGCCAGAAATTTAACCATGCACCTAAACCATAAGCAAACAAAGCAGATACAACTGCGGTAATAAATAGTGATCTAACCATATACTAGTAAGTATAACCTATCTTATAAGATAGTCAACTGTTATAGCGATATTTTATTAAGCTCTTCTGGTAGTTCAAGAATCAGATTATTAATTTGATCAATTTTGTCTTGTAGTTGACTTACATGCTTACTGTCAACAGTTTCATTCTGTTTAACATTCTCGAGCATACGTTGAAGATCTGCAAGTGATACAAAGGTATTTCCAAGAACCTCTATAATACCTTCTAATTCATGAGGTAAAATAGAATCTGCTTTTTGGAATTGTTCTTGATCTTTATACATACGTTCTTGACCACCAAGATCCATTTGTTGATTGATAGGATCCTTCGCAGCTCCTACATAATACGGATTACTTGCAACATTCATGTATTATTATTTAGTCTCGAGACTAAATATTGACATGAGTAAATTTGAAAAGAGATTCTTTAAGGTCCTTAATGAAGATATTAAGGATGAAGAGGCATTTGATGCAGAGCTTGACGATGATACTTCATCAGAAGATTTTGATGTAGACATGGAAGCAGATACAGAAGTTGCTGAAGTTGATCCTGCTGTTAAAGCTGCAGAAGCAATTGGTCAAGCAAATGCTGCAATGGTTAATACACTTAAAGGTTGGATTAACTCAGGTGATGAGTTTCTTAAAAAGCTTAATGATAGTAACGATCCTAACTCTATTGCCTATGCAATTGGTAATGCTGAAGCTGACACTCTATTTGATAAGATGAGTGGTGAGCAACGTCGTGTATCAAAAGTAGCTACTGATCTTGCTGCTCTTAATGAAACTTTCCGTGGTTATCTTGCACAGTCAGAAAACCCAGCACTCAAAGGAGTTTAAGCATTAGTATACTTTTTAATCTCAGTCATCTTAACAATACCTTCGAGTCCTTCGAAGGTATTTTTTTGTATCCAAGCCCAACTAATTTCATCTTTATTAGCAGCTCGAGCTAAATCATTAAAGTCTTTATATTTCTTACCTAGTGTTTCTGGCCATATAAACACGGTCTCTCCTTGTTTAAGCAGAGCCTCACTCTTTATCATGGATGCTCTATCACCCCACTGAGAGTCAAGGACCCACACCTTATCATACCAT
>Ga0187219_1000070_pt1 | contig 39402 bp, 14 predicted proteins | sample 13SPOviralmetaG_FD_130162 | JGI IMG/M metagenome (GOLD analysis project Ga0187219, IMG submission 130162) | Marine viral communities from the oligotrophic San Pedro Time Series (SPOT) site, San Pedro Channel, CA, USA - 13 SPOT_SRF_2010-07-21... | ecosystem: Environmental > Aquatic > Marine >... | reverse complement strand
TCTAAATCTGCAAATTCAAATAACCGCATGGTATTCTCCATACCTGCATATGCTACAAGCAAAATGAAAGAAGTTACCAATAAGTAAAATGAAACCATATTAGTATCGCGTTGATACAACAAGTATAATACTATTTACCCAGATTGTCAGTTACAGTATATTACAATGTTAGCAGTTCCAAGCTCTTAGTGACTTAGAAAGACGGTCATCTCCAGTGTTGTTAGAAGGTTTCTGTCTCTTTCTCATGCCTTTCATTCTAGCGCAGAAGGATGCCCTCCTGGGATTTCCAGCCTTTTTGCTTGGTGCTTTAAGGTCAGATCCTGGATTTTCCTTTTCATAAGATCTTCGTCCTTTTTCGTTGAGTCCTCCTTCGGAGTTTTTTCCTGATTTTTTTGTCCAGGCTGCTCCTTCATTTGTTACCTCAGCTTGTTCTTTAACGCAATTGTTAACAACTTTGCCACCTTTCATTTTGGTGCCTTGCTTTTTATATCCTTTCCAGCATGACAACGCTTTTTCTTGAAAGTCTTGAAATGAAATTCCCTCAGATTTGTTACCATAGTTACCAGCACCCTTCTTACGGCACTGTACTAATCTACCACTAGCATATGCAGAAGGCCATACCTTTGCACTTGCTTTTACTTTCTTGTAGCAAGCATCCTTCTCGCCTGCTTTCTCATTGACAAATTCTTCTTTCTTGATACCAGCAACACGGTCAATTGCATTACCAATTGCTCTACCAATCTTGTCGCGCTTACGCTCTTTTGGTTTTGCACCAGATCCAGTCGTAGCACCTTTCGCTGCCAATCTACTAGCAGCAGTTCCAGACTTTGCTGCCTTCTGACGTTTAGCATAATCCATATAGGATTCGCCTTTCTTCAGTTTTTTGCTAGAGTCTGCTTTGGGTTTGGAACTAGAAGAACTAGCACCATCTTCACGGGCACGAGCATTGGCACCAGGACCACCCAACTTACGATCCTTCTCAGGATCTGGATGCCAATGGTCACCACGCTCTAGAATAGTTCCTTCAGTTGCCACGTTTTTCGCTTTCCCTTTTCTATTTGGATTTGGGTCTTCGGCATTCTTACGGCGGAATGCTGCGTCCTCTTCACCTTTATTTAGGTCTCTCTTCATCTTACTAGACCCACATTTAGGTTTAGTAGTCTGACCAGGTTGTTTTGCACAAGGTTTCCCTGCAAATTTACCACCCATCTGTACCCATCCCTTCTTACCATCAGAAGATTTGGACTTATTAAACCAATCATGGAGAGAGTCATCTCCAGACTTGTTTGCTTCTCCAATGGGTTTAGACTTTCCTGCTACTACAGCAGACCATGGGGCATAAAGAGGACCTTCATAATTCTTTGACATATCAACCGCCTACAACTTGCACTTCTTCAACAACAATTGCATTGCCAGTTGCAGCAATACTTACACAACGTTTAACGACTGCCTGAGGACCACTGTAAGCATAAGTGTAATCTGCAGCAGCGGCAGATGAATCAATATCAGTAGTGATAGTGTTTCCAGTTACAGCAGTAACTTTCTTACCTACTGTTCCTGCTGACAAGAAAGCAGCATCAATTGCAGGAGATGTGCTAGCATCCTCTACAGCAATGAAGTCATCTACAGAGAATGGGTGTGTGTCAGAAACTTCACCAAGGTTTGATCCAAGTTGATAATCTGCAGTAGCATCATCAACTCCCTTTACAATTTTTGCTTGACCAGGCTTACCACCTTTGAGTAGAAGTGCTTGATCTTGAATGAGGGTGATTGCAGGACCACCATTGAATGCAACTGTAGCATCACCTGCAGTTGCGACTACGCGATAGTATCCAGTCTGAACAACTTGATATTCGGTAGCATCAGCAGCAATTGCATTTGTGCTTAAAACATTTAATACTGTCATGTCGTGTTAGTTCGTGTCTTGATTATTTATCTCTTTCTGCTGCTTCAGCAATTTCTGTAGTTCCGAACTTGTCCCAACAAAGAGTGCGTTAGTTACACTACTAGGACCTTTCTGTTCTTCTGTATCAAGATCTTTCATCTTCTTCTGAAGATCAATTAATTTGTCTGCTGTATCTGCTACATGTTTGATGAGTTGACCAGCAACTTCATAAGCACGAGGATGATCTGACGCTCGTGCCACATCAAGTATTCCATCAACTGCCTCTTGACCTTTCATTACTAAGTTATGCAGTTGAGCACGAGAGTACTCATAGTCCTGACGAACGTCTGCAGTTTCGGATTTTTTTAATTCGTTCTTAGTCTCTTGCGCCTTCTGAATCTCAGTAGGTTCTGTTCCAAAAACTTGATTCAATCCATCAAATGTACTCATGGTGTAATATCCTCATCCGCTCCACTTATAGGATTGCGTTGTTTGTTATCAGTGAAATGTTCTAGAGTTTCTCCAAATCCAAAATCATCATCAGCATCTGCCGTGATAGGGTCGGGGACAACTGTGTATCTAACTTCTCTCGGTGCAGAATTAACGTTAGTAGAAGTATAAGCGTCGGTAATGACTTTGGTGATAGTGGAAGACTCACTGACTGGACCATAAACATAAGTTTTTACCGTAAATTGAAGCGTGTAGATGATTGCTCTACGAGAAGAAAAGTCACCTTCATACTGATCTTCATACCCTACACTATTCAGAACTACTGGAACGTCCTTAGTTTCATCCAAGTCTGGAACCAGTCTCATTGGTATATTGTATGATGGTTGAAAATAAGCAAGAATTTGCTCAAGAATTTCCAACCCATCTTCTTGATTCTTAGATATGATTGACAGTTCAAAACCTAAGTTATATGGAACTGGCATAAAAGCAGTCTTACTTTTATCGGTACTGCTTACTACAGTAACCTTTTGAGTGGGACTAACCTTTCTAGATGAATCGTAATCTAGGTTATTAATCTCAAAAGAGATTCTTGGAAGTGTAATCTGAACCCTCTTGTTAGTAGGGTCAGCATTTTGCTCCAGACGCGCCAGAAATTTCTGCTTAGGACCATAAGCTAGAGGTACTTTCATAACCTCATCGTCTTTGTGAATCTCAATATTGTTAAAGAGAGTACCAAATCCAACTACAGTTTTGCGAAAGATTTCGTGATAAAAATATTTTCCTAGCATCAGATTGTTGTGTCAGTAATAGAACCTATAGATCCAAATGGATTTCCTTCAGTGAAGTCTATAAATCCATCATCTTCAGTCTCAAAGCTGTAGTTTTGATCAGCAGAAGAGTTCGTATTATTTAGTGTATTATAAGATTCGGGACTCCAAAGAGCACCTGAAGTTTGTCCTTTGACAGTAGCACCAGTATTGAAAGTTCCAGTTCTGTTAATTACTTGGAGCTCTCTGGTAGAACTATTCCAGGACTTGACTTCTGCTCTAGTGTCTTTTGGTGAATAGTCAATTGTAATAGATGGGGCACTAGTGTAACCAGAACCACCAGCTGAAACAGTGACACCAGTAACAATCCCTGCAGCCGAAACCACCGCCGTTCCTGTCGCTCCACTTCCACCACCTCCTGTAATAGTAACTGTTGGCGGTAATGCGCTATTGTAATACTCACCACCATCAGTAACGGTAAACGAGCTTACCGCATCACCAGTAATTGTGGCAGTTGCGGATGCTAGGAATAGATCTCCAATAACTTCTTCACCAACTGTAAAGTCTCCACTACCGCCAGGATCCATTACAAGTTTAATTGCATTCGCAAATGCAGTTTCAATAGCATCAATTTCAGCAACGCCAGTATCAATCTCTTCGTCACTGTACTCAAACAGTTCGCACTGACATTCCCAAACGTAACCTTTACCCAACTGGTAGAAAGGACGTTCTACTTCTACAAACTTAATCTCAAACAAATGTTTAGTAATAGGAAACCAAATAAGATCTCCTTCATTAGGACGACCCTCTACGTTTAGCGCCGCATTGTCATCCACCTTTTCTTCAAACTTTGAACGGGAAAAGATAAACGTTGTTTTATCTTCAATCCTAATTCCAAACTTGCTAAGTAACTCGCCTTGCCCTTCCCATCCATCAACATTATTGACATAGGCTCTAACTTGGAGTGCTTGATTAAATTCGCTACTTTCAACCTCATTGAGGATAGTATCTTTATTGACATATGTTCTGGGAAGATAGTAGATGTTTTGACCATAGATCTCAATACTTTCTATGATCAAATTCTCCATGAACTTCTGCTCCTGAGCAGAACCATTTAAATTGATTCTGCAGCTAGAAGTGTAGTCCGATTGTACGCAATTTGACGGTGTGGGATTACTATAAGACATATTAACCTACGATATCCAATGGGGGCAGTTCATAAACCTTACGAATTTCTTCTTCTAATTGAACCTTCCTAGTGGAAGCATCTTCTAGAATTTGACGACCATTAAGAGTTACACCACCAAGCATTTGAATTCCATCATACTTACTGAGGTTACGACCCCATTGCTGCATGAATAATGCTTCACAATAATCTTTCAACCAATTATCATTATATGCACTAGTATGAATATCAGGATCAGTTCTCATGATACAGTCAACCATAATATAATTTCCTGGTTGCAACTCACCCCAAGAAAAATCTAAATGCAATTCATTTTCAATTTTGTTATAACGAATCCTTCTATTTGCACGAGAGTTTGTTACAAAATCTAGAGTCTCTAGATATTGAGAAGTCATGAAGTAATGCAGAATCTGACTGTTGTTGAATGAGTAAATATCATTCAAGAAAATCTGATACTTGACATTGAACATATTAGCAGGAACCACACTGCTAGTACTGAGGTTAGCATATACCTGATTTACTCCCACCACTCCTGGAGGAAGATCCACCTTCAAATTGTTTATTGCCCAGTCAGTTCCTGCTATATCTGTAGCTCCTTGAGCAGCAGTTTTAATAGCTTCAGTAACTTCAATTTTGATTAGTTCTGTGTTAGAACCATCGTAATGATATTCTTGCCAGTAATCAATCGCTTCCTCAATAAGGTCATCCAACTGCTCATCACACACGTTGATGTCAATTGCAGGATAACCTAACCTACGGAGAGCATAATTTTTTAACTCAGTTTTGTTAGCGGGTCTAGTTGCAGACATGTGTTATCAAGCGAATGAGGATAGAGTTAGAGTAGTAACATCATTTGCACTGACGACTTCTCCGACTTTGAAGAATCCATCAACGGTATCAACGGTGATTGCTTGGGTATCAATGTTAGTGATAATTCCAGTGGTGCCACTTTCAGAACCTGTTACAACTGCACCAAGTTCCATTGTAGTAACGTCGGTCAGTTGCAGACCTGCATTAGTGGCAACAGTAGCAACATCAACTGTACCACCTGCAGCAGGGTTGAGACCGTCTGCTCCAGTGGGTTGAACAATAGTGATTGTCTCACCAACAACATATCCAGTACCACCGTCGTTAATAGTAACGTTAGTGATTGCACCAGCAGAGGCAGTGATGTTAACAGTCAGTGAGGCAGAACCAGATCCACCTGTTGTTGCCAGAGCAGTTCCTGTGACATAGTTAGAACCACCTGCAAGAGATGCTAGGTTCAGTGACAACACTTTACCAGCATTAGCATTAAGGATAAATACGACCTCATTGACAACGTAATCGGAACCAGGTGTATTAACCGTAGCAGCAGTGATACGACCCTGTGCATCAACAGTAGTATCAACCGTTAGTGAAGTACCTGTACCACCTGTTGTGGCGACATTAGTTCCTGCAGTAAATCCTCCACTACCATTATTTGTGATTAAAGTGGTAACAGCAGCACCAGGTGTAGGATCACCAGAGAGGTTCAATGTCAGAGTAGTAGTAGTTGCAAGATTAGTGAGCATTGCTTGTAGTTGAGCGAATGCATTATCCAGTTTTGTCTGTACTCTTGCCTCGGTATAATATTGATTAGTTCCTTCTGAAAGATCTGAAGTTGACTTGCTGGAAAGATCTAGGTTTGTACCAGTCTGTAGATTGACTCTATCATCAGCACGAGTATTAGTATAGTAAAGGTTTGCTCCCTCAGTCAGCTGATCCGTTGACTTCGTGGCGAGACTTGCATCAAAGCGTCCCTCAGTGTAGAAGATATTAGTAGAACCTTCGGTTACGTTATCGGTATCAATGTCTCCCTGAGTAACGGTAAGGGTGAGAGCACCATTTCCATCATCATAAAGAGCATTAATACCTGTACCGCCAACTACCAAATCACCAACACGATCATCAACTCTCTCATCTGTATAGTAGAGATTGGTTCCCTCAGTCAGATCTGTCGTAGTTGCAGCAGCAATCTTGGTGTCAAAGGATGCCTCAGCGCGAGCATTTGTATAGTAAAGGTTAGTTCCCTCTGCTAGATCAGCAGTGTCATGATTTGCAAGGGAAGAAACTTCACCAGTTACGTTACCAATTACATTACCAGTCAAGTCAGCAGTAACCTTATCTACGATCAGAGTATTGTTTCCAACACCGCCAGAAGTATCAAGTGTAATAGTACTGGTATTAGCAAACAGAGTTCTACTTGAACCAGCACCATATTGATTCGTCATGGCAAAGTACATAGTACCACCAGCACCACCAGATCCAGTGCTAACTTGTAGAGCATTGTCTGCATTACCAGTTAGATCACCAGTTACATCACCAACCAAGGTTGCTGTGATTGTTCCAGCAGCAAAGTCACCATTAACGTCACGAATAACTATGTTATTTGCCGAGTTTGTGCTTGCAGAAGTGATTGTAATTAATGGGTCACCACTGATTCCATCTGCATTAGTGATACCAATACCAGAACCAGTAACAGCGATAGTACGATGAGCATAAGTATTGGCGGCAGTTCTTGCCATAATACCCGTGCCTGTCTGAGCAGCAAGAGCAGTTATATCGTCATCATCATAAGTCGTGGTGATTGTTACTGCTGCCGATCCATCAAACGATACGTTACCATTAACAACACCATCAACTGTGATGACTCTTGCTGTTCTCAGTGCATCTGCTGATGTAGCATTACCTTGAATACCTGCAACAGCACCAATACCGTTATTAACTGTAATTTGATTCGCAGCAAAATCTCCACTATTGTCACGAGCAACAACAGTAGTCGCTGTATTTGCCGAATCGGTAGTCATGCTGTCCAGAAGATCAGCATTCAGATTGTTGATCTTGGCAGTGGTAGGAATGACCAGGGCAGGACCAGAAGAAACCTGAGAGATGATCTGTCCATCTACAGTCAGAGTACCATCAATGTTAGCGTTAGCATCAACATCAAGTCCAGTTCCACTTGAGGTTAGTTGCAGTGAACCCGCCTGAAGTGACGCATCAGTACCACTGAATGTTTCTGATGAGTTTGTAGCTTCAACTAAGAATCTATATCTATTGAGGTTATTGTCATAACCAAAGAAACCTAATCTCGCTTGAGTGTCATAGTATCTAAATTCAACACCACGATCCAAGTTATCATCAGTTGTAGGAACGCTATCTCCACCCAAAGTGATGATAGGATCGTCCACTGTTAATGTGGTTGAATTTACAGTTGTGGTTGTACCATTTACTGTGAGATCTCCACCAACTACCAGGTTGTTTCTTAACTCTGCATTACCTGTAGTCTTCTCAACAAAGAAATTATTTAATGCTCCAGAAGAATCATATACGGTGAAATCTCCACCGACCATCATTTTCTTACTGATTCTTGCACCACCACTAACCTTCAGTGCAACAGTAGTGTCAGTAAAATTACTAACATCGTTACCATTGCTGATGTTCAGGTTACCTGAAATGTCAACAGCATTGTCAACATCAAGAGCAGACTCAAATCCAACTGTTCCGTAGAATCTAGTATCTCCACCAACTGCTAAGTTTCTCTCTACTCCAAGACCAGAAGTAATCCTAACACCACCGTCTGCAGTATAACTCCCTGAAACAACGTCCTGATCGGTTGTATTGGTAAAGGAAGCGATTCCTTGGCAACCAAGTGTATTATTCAGTTGAGTGGCATTGGAGACCGTTAGAGTGCCAATAATAGCAGTATTGCCATTATCAGTATCAACAGTAAACTTATCTACAGAACTACCATTCTGAATTTTAAAGAATTCATTAGATGATTGTATATACAGAGAGTCATTGATAGTTGTCTGACCCTGAACAACCAGTGTGCCGTCAGTTGCAATGTTACCTGAAGAAGAGGCAACGGTCATCTTGTCCGTGCTACCACTTCTTACAGCGAAGTTGGCATCAACATCAACAGTATTATTAAACTCAGTTGTACCAGTAACAGTTAGTTGAGCACCGAATGTAACATTGTCATCAACATTAAGAGTACTATCAAACTCAACTGATTGATTAACTGTTAGGTTATCAGTAAAGGTTGCATCTGAATTTACTGTAAGTATATCTGTATTTGCATTACCAAGAGTAATCTGAGAACCATTGACGGTCAGATCTCTATCAAGCAGAGTATCACCATAGACAGTTAAAGTACCAACCGATGCAGTACCAGCACCAGAACGACCAATTTGAGTATTACCATTCTCACCCAGAACTGTGAATTCTACGGTGTCGCCATTATTAACCTTACCAATATATAAGTCATCTCCAATGTGAAGGTCTTGTACAATACCAGCACCACCAAATATTCTAAGGTTGGAGTTTGTATGATTTGCGTAAGATGGATTGAGAGCTTGAACAGAACCAGATTCTAACTTACGACGAACTCTCAGGAAGTTCTGCTCGTTGAAGACCTCAGTAGAGGATTCTTTTTGTAGAATAGTACCGTTGATAACAACGTCGCTGTCAAACATAAAGTCGCCAGCAATATATCCACCACCATCAAATCGGAATGAACCATAGTCATTGGATTGAATTTCCCAAAGACCAGTGCCAGCGTTCTGTGCGAATGTAGGTTCATCTGTTGCTTCAAAATGAACAGTACTAGAAACATTCAGTGTGTTATTGAGGTCCACAGCACCATTGAGTGTGCTACCTTGAGTAACTTCAAGAGTTCCAGCAGTGTAAGTGTTACCACTTGCTGCAGTAACATTAAACTTATCAGTATTAATATTCAGGTTGTTGGTAATATCAACAACACCGTAGAATGATGCATTACCAGTGGTAGATTGCAGTTCAACACGAGTAGTGCCACTACCATTATTAAGTTGCAGAGTCTTAGAAGCACCTTGGATGACCATGTTGTCATCAAAGCGGGAGGTACTATGAACTCTGAGAGTGCTATCAATGTCAACCAGACCGCCGATGTTGACATCTTGACCAATACCAGCACCACCAGCAACTACAAAGTCACCAGTTGTATTGGAAGTAGAATTATTATTTGTAGTTAGTTTAAGATTACCAGCAACAATACCAGAGTCAGTACCAGTAAAGACTTCAGAACTATTTGTAGCAGCATGGAGGAAACGATATCCACCACCATGAGAATTCAAATCAGTATAGCTAGTATCCCAACCATAGAAACCTAAACGGGCTTCAGTATCATAATAGTTGAATTCAATACCACGATCTAAATTGTCATCAGTTGTAGGTACAGTATCCCCACCGAGTAGAATAGTGACATCATCTACAGTCAGTGTAGTTGAATTGATTGTAGTTGTTACCCCATCAATCTGAAGGTTACCCCAGACACGGACGGTGCCAGTGATTGCACGATCATCACCTGGATCAAGATGCATAGTTGCATCAGTAGTACCAAGATAATTTGTCTGGAATCTATAATCTTCTACATGAACCTTACCAGTTGCTTCTGACGCATTAATCTGTATAGTATCTTCAGCAGTAATAATAATGTTGCTGGATCCAGAACCAGCATTGGTTGTCAGAATATTAAAGTTTCTATTTGAGGCAGTGTCCTGAGTTAACTGGAATGTTAGGTCGCCATCCCCAGTCTTATCCAGTGTCTGATTAAGAGCGCCATCAAGAGTAATATCAGGGTCAGAGAAGTACGACCGTACGTTAACATCAAGTTCGCCAGCTCCGCTGTCCCCCGTATTATTAGCGCCAACGAGTAGATTACCGCTCGTATCATTAACTTTAACATAGTTAAGATAATTGAATCCTCTGTATCCAGAGGTTGCAGTAAGTTCTTGATCCAGTTCAAAATTTTCTAGGGTATTACCGTCAGCGAAACCAATACGATTGTTTTGTAGTTGTGTATTATCAACACCAACAGCAGCAATAGTTACATGTCCATTGCTGTCAACATCAAAATCTTCTTGTGCGAAAGAAGCAAGTCCTTTCTGTTCTGTCAGTGCAGCACCGAGATATCTCCAAGCACCAGCATCTGAAGTATCAGTATGAGTTGGAGCACCTTGTCCTGCAGCAATACTAGCGATTGCTTGATATACTCCACTACTTTCTTCAATAATATCATATCTTGCATACGTTACACCTGCTCCATATGCAGCATACTTACTACCTTCTCTAGCGGTAGCAATAGGAATAGTCAGGGCAGAAGTGAAACGACCATACTGATCAACAGTATATCTGGTTGAGTTTACAGTTCTGTTTGCTGCTTCGGGCAGATCATCTCCACCAACTGAAATAAGTGTGGGAATATTATAAAGACCAGCAGCAGCAATAAATTCTGCTTCTAACGCTACAGTAGTATCAATCAGGTCAAGCGTTGGGTTACCTGCAACGGCGTTACCATTTACAACTGAAATCCTACCTGAAGAACCCTGTACAGATCTGGTCTGCATGTTTCCTGCAGATGCTCTAGCAATAATACCTGTAGTTGTCAGGTTAGAGATAGCAGACAGGTCAGAGTCAATAGGTTGAACATCAGTCAATCCTAGGTCAACATAAGACGAAGGTTGAGATGCATTAGTAATCCTACCTTTAGCATCAACAGTTACTTTAGTATACTGTCCACTAGAACTAGTTGTTCCGTCGTAGTGTGGAAGTGAGGTTAAAGTTTGAAGTTGGGCAGCAAGAGATAGGTTAGATGAACCGTCAAAAGTACCAGAACCCGAAAGATCCTGCGACAACTGAATCTGTCTTGGGTTAGCAAGACGTGAAGAAGTTGCAGAATTACCAATTAGAGTTGCTGTAATTGCACCAGCGGTAAAATTACCATCAGCATCTCGTTTTACAAGCGTGTTTGCCGTATTTGCTACGGACTCAATCGGTCTTTCATAGGGCAAAGTATTCCATCCCCTAACACCATCACCGATTTTAAAACGGTTAGTGTCAAGTTCAATGCCAATCTCGCCTTGGGCTAGGGTCGGGTTTTCGTTAGCCCATTCCTGAGCACCACCACGTCTAAGTTGAATTCTATTTGCCATCTCTTATATTAAAGGAACGGTGCAGGTACTATCTCAAGAGTATTTATAACATGAAAAAAGGGGTCCGAAGACCCCAATGATCATTCTTCAGTTTCTTCACTGGGAGACTCTTCTTCTCCCGAATCAGCAATATAAGTTAAAGTCTCAATAGCACCTTGAAGTTTCAGTGCTTGCATTTCATTTTGCTTAACTTTTTCTGCAAGTTGTGCATTTTCTTTGATCAAAGTTTCATAACGCTCTTTGAATTGAGCGAGCATGTCTTCTTGTGTAACTTTCTCAACAGTCATGATTTTTTCAGTAGGAGTTGTAATAGGTCTTTGATGTCACCCATGTCAGATTTTAGCACATTAACGTCTTGTTGCAAAGCCTTATCTTGTTCTTTTTTAGCTTGCCTTGCTTCATATCTAGCCATGTATTCATCATATGCTGATGTATTACAGTTTAGAATTGAATTTGATTCAGGATCACGAAACCAACCATCGTGACCCTCAACTGGAATTAGGTTTTCAGTATTCATAATTATTTTGCAAGGGCGATTGCTCTAAAGTCTGAGATTAGTGGAACCTTAGCTTGGTTGGTTGACTTCATCACGATCTTAATCTGGAATGCATTAAAATCTAATCCCTTAGTTTCGTATGCATATTCTTTCCAAAGTTCCTCTTCAGTTGCAGTAGAGTTGTAGTTCGTTTGTCCTCCAATGTTAACCCAATTAGATTCATCCAATGGGGTTGAAGATCCAACAGACAGAGCTTTGAAGTAAATTGCAAATGAAGTGTCTGGATGTCTACTAGAAGAGAAAGAAACCTGCAATGAAGTTGCTTTGGTTGATAGACGTGTAAGTCTCGTAATGTATATAGCCTCGTTAGGATCACCCTTCGGAGCAGTAGATGGATCGGTAAGAGTACTCCATCCACTAGTACCATATTGCATTGTATAACCAGTACCAGTACTAAGACCAGCAGTCATGTTATTAATTCTATTAGAAGTAGTAATCAAAGACGCACGATCCAAGTCAATGACAGGAGATACATTCTCCATATCACTAGTCAAGATAATTTCCATATTAAATGACTTAGCACCTGATAGTTCATTCTCTTCATTTAGTTTTGAACAAATTAGACGAGGAGAACTATAGTAGTTCTCTTGATTGAGAACTAATTCTTGGAACGAACCATCGTTAATGAATGACTGCTGATCCATATCAGCTGCTCTACCAGTTCCCATAGAAGTGCCCGATACGGTATTTGCACGAGCAACAATTGTAGTCTTGGGAAGAACCATAGTCTTCATGTTCGGTGTCAATACTTCAAACGGCAAGTTTTGAGTTGCTGTAGCAAAGACCCCACCACCACGAATACCATTAGTTGCAACCGAAGTGGTATGCAACATATAAGTATCAAGCGTTGGGCAAGAAATTGAAGTATGTGTCTTGTTAATTTCAATCAGTGGAATACCGTCAAAGTTATAACACTCAACGATACTTGCATTACCATGTGCTACAGCAACTGTAGCATCTGCTCCTCTACCATCAGTAGCAACGGTAATTGTTTTACCATCACTAGAGACTGAACTGTATTGAATTACTTCATCTTCAATCTTGAGGTATCCAGGATTACTATTGGAAATAGAAACACCGTTAACTACATTATGGAACGTTCCTGCAGCCTCTACTGAGATAGAAGATGCATCTGCTGCTAGTGCAGAAGTTAGGATTGTTGGACCGATTTCGGATTGAATACCAACGATCTCAACATTATTGGAACGATCAATCATGCCATGATTCTGATGGAAGATAGTGCATTCTCTCTCATCAACACTGAATGTAGGACCTGCAGTAGGATATGCAGTTCTGCTATCACCAGCGTAAGTGATGCCATTATCAGTAGCAGTAGTATCAAATGTTCCTTGAATTGTACTATTCTGAACATCCAAAGAATCGTTAGTGGTATCAAAATCACCAGAAACATATCTTACTGTCAACACTTTAGGAGTTGGTGCATTGTCCCAACCTACTACCTCAGCAGTTCTACCAGTAGAAGAACCAACAACAGTTTGACCTACCTCAAATTCTCCATTTGCATAGGAACTGAGATACATCGTTGCAGTAGATCCAGAAGAAACAATACCTTGAACAGTGTCACCGTTACCATCAACAGAACCTGCCAACCAAGTACCGACAATATCAGTAATAGTTACTGTATCAGGATCTGTAGTAGAGTTAAATGCAGCTACGGTTGCCTGAGCATTAGTAACTGACTGATAAATTCTAGCGCCGATGGAAAGGTTATAGTTACTACCAACTTCAAGAGTGAGAACCTGTTTGGGTTTAATAGTCTGAAGTGGATTAGTGACTAATTCATGTGTACCAGCATTTCCAACTCCCAATTCGCAGTTGTAGAACTTAGCAATACCACCTGCAGTATTGAATGTGGCACGTTTAATAGTAAATTTAAGATCTTCATACTGGTCAGCAGTCCAAGTAGATGCGTTCTGAGATTTGAATAGAACACCAGCATATGGTTGTTCTGAGATCGTTCTGTCTCCAGAAATTTCAAGATCTCCCATACGTGAGATCCAAACCTGATACTCATTAGAGTCAGACAGAAGAACGAAACAATATTCAACCGACTGTTTAATGTATACTGGTGCTTGGAAAGTGAATGTAGTTGGAATTGCTGCATTATCAGACAGTTCAACCGCCTCTGGGTTAAGGGTAACGTCAGAGAATGGAAGAATTGTTTTGGATGGATATCCATTTTCCATAGCACGAATTTGCATGGAGATTGGAATATTAGTATCTTTAGTATTAAAGAATACATCTACAGATGTCAGGAATACACCACCAGTGGTATCAACGATAAATGATTGTGCCAGAGGGTCATACCAACCAACCTGACGCACTTCAGTTCTTGTGGATGTTACAGTACGACTGTCGGTAACAGTATCCTTAACGATCTGAGCGTTTCTAACTGCAAGGATGTTCTCACGAACGGTTTGCAGAGTACCCTTTGCGGTGAATTCAGTTTCTGCAGAAGAATCTACAGTTCCTGGAACAGTAGAGTTTTCCTCACTAGAACTAAATCTAATCAGTCTAGTACCAGTTCTCCAACGTGGATTTACGTTCTTAACAGGTTTGGGGATGAAGAAACATCCTCTAACAAATCCACGTTTGTCTGTGATAATACGGCGATCCTTAACAACAGCACGAGCACCAGAAGACAGTCCAAGAAGAACTTCTCCAACCTGCATGTTTCCACGGATATTTGGTCTCTTGATACTAGCAAGTTGTGCTGAGTTGTTGTTCAGAACATTAGTCTGAGAAGAGTATGAACTTGGGAGAGCATCATTATCAGCAGTATATGGATTAGTATCATATACACTATTCGGTTTCAGACATCTCAAACGGCAATCGGAAGTCAATCCTTTTACGATTTCTCCAGGTACGAAAGGAGTCTCATTAGTCCGTGAATCTTCTGAAGAGTTCTTAACAAGTTCAATTAGTTTTGGAGTACAGTAGTTAGTAATCTTCTTCTTATCAAAGAATCCATACAATCTAGTCTTAGGCTTAGCACGACTGATAGTATATCTGAGGTTCCTACTACGGATCCATGGAATTGCTGTTTGTGACAGGATAGTATCACCTTGAGACTTACGCTCAATTTTTGGAACAACTCTAGTTCTTACACCACGGCGACCTTGGTTGTTTACAACACGGAAGGTACGACGTTCGTGGAGATAGAATAGACCTTGACGACGACCAGCATGACCAAGACGACCCAAACGACGACCACCACCAATGTTAGTGCTAGAACGATAACTACTTCTACCAGTCAATGTACGACCAGTCCAGTTAGTCTTCCAAGCACCCCATTGAATAGGAGCAAAACCGTTCTTATCAACGTTCAGATCTCTAGCAACTGAGGAGAAATCACCCTCAACATTTTCCACACGAGCAGGAAGACGCTTGATATCAATCCAGTCATCAGAACTGGGAAGCATATCAATACGACCAATGAAAGTGAATACGTTAAACGGGTTAACGTTTTCTACTCTGGATGCATATGGTTGTTCAATCTGAGTAATTTCTTGGTATGGTAGAGTTACGAGAAGTGCTTCTTCAAAGTCTTCAGGATCTGGACCACTCCACTGAACCCCTTGTGATGATAGTGGGTCAAACTCAAGAGAAACATTATTAGTATAATGTGATGGTCTCAAGTAACCATTCTCAAAATCAAGAGATGCATTGTAGTCAGCATTCAGAACATCGCCTACTGTATGATCAGTAAAGTCATCAACAATATATCCATTTTTAAATCTGTTTAGACCATCTTCATCGTAGGTAGTAGCATTCTGTGCTTCAGACTCCAACAGAGACAGTGAAGTGTAATACTCAACGTTAGTAAGACGTTCTTCAATGTTACCGATGTCGCGCATCGTATAACGTTTGTTATTTTCAGTCTGGAAAAGTACATCCCTCTCAGGGTCATACCCATAAGGTTTGTGCTCAATGGTTGCCAAGAACATGGCAGCATCCATATTATCAGGTTCCTGAGGGTCTTCATCAGGTTTTCCTTGAATAAGTTGGAAGTCTCCATCATGTGTCAAGAACAGTTTATCAATTCTTGGGAGGTAATAGTCAAAGTCACATCTAAACAATGTGCCCTCATCCATAATATCAAAGACTGTGGAATTGGCGTCATAAACTCTGGATGGGAAATCCAAACTAGTACAGTTTACATAGTATGGAGATCCAACAGTACCACTACCATTGGCAAGTTCCTTAACACCAGGACGGAAATCCAAGGTGTCTCTCAAGAACATAATACCACCGTCAGGTTTCCAGGTGGGAATATCTTTATATCCAACACCAACATAAGATTGGGCATTGAAATAATCACCAGATGCTTCATGAACAAAGAAGTCAAAAACTACTTTGAGTCTTCTTCTAGGTGGAGAATATGCAGATCCTCTGGAAAGTCTAGAGATGTCATAGTAGTATGAGTCTTGACCAGGATCTAAGATATACTGCTCTGTAATATCAGTTGATCCAAGTTCAATTGACCCTTCAGCATCTGAAATAAATGCACTGATAGCATCATCATTACTATCAACACCAGTAACCAGTTCTCCAGGAATAAAGGTGCCATCCAAAATGACATGATATAGTTTCAGATTAGTAGAGGTGAAATCTACAACTCTAGCTCTTGCACCAGAAGTTGTACCTTCAATAAGAGTACCAGTAGCAAAGAACGCAGACTCAACTAGAGTAACGAATGGAACCTTGGCCGCGGCATCATCATTGGATTCGTAAACAGCATGGACAGTGTATACATCGTTGAGACCCAATGAAATCTCATCATCTTCAATACGAGTACCATAAAGTCTAGAATATGCCAGACCATATAGAGGTGCATCGGTATTGTTTGCAGTTTTAGTTACTTCTAAGATCTGCATTTTAGATGCAGTTTTTACTTTTCTCTGAACAACATTCTTGGAGAAAGCAACGTTAACTTTGATTGAACTAACACCATAAAGTCCAGTACCAGAACCACCAGGGGAGCTAAGAGTACATGTCTGACGATCAGCACCAAAAGAGATTGCAATTGCAGAAGATGCAACAGCAGCTTCCAAGTCAACAAGTTCTCCTGTAGTATATGTTCCACTAGACCCTTGATTTTCAATGATCAATACGAAATTGTCATTGTCAAAAACTTCAAACTGCTCGTTCTCGCTGAGAGTAATAGTTACGCCACCATTAACAATAGTCTGAGCAGTATAAGTTCTATATGCAGTAAAGGATTCATCCGAGATACTCTTGATAGATTCCTTCGGCATGTCAATAGTAAGGTTACCATTCTGATAATCCTTAAGGAATACCCTAGGACGCAACCTGGTTATCTTACTATAAGTACCATCGGCAACAGTTCCGATTAATTTAGAAGCATCTAGGGTGACACTTTGCTCGGTAGGAGTGCCGAAGATAATATCAGTACCACTATTCTGGTTGGAACTGCTAGTATTAATATCTGTTTGATCTACCGAGTCTACTCTGAATGTATTAGTACCAGTTTCAGTTGAAATACCAACAGACAATACATCACCAGGACGTATCTCAGCCGCAAAGTTTGATGCAAATCCAGTGATAGCCGCATCAGCACCACCATTAGTAGTCAAATCTACAGTAAAAGTTTTACCCGAAACATCTTCTGTTGTATTGAGAAGAAGATCTGCAGTAAATACTACAGTAGAAGAAAGGTTGGTTGGATCAGTACGTCCTAGGAAAGATCTAGCATCGGTAAAATCAAATCTCCATGAAGAATCCAATGTGGTAAGAGCTATACCATCAAGATTGACAGTTTCTCCATTCTGGAAAGAACCTTTAGTGCCAAGAAGTTTGACAGTAGTACCATTAATTTCTCTAACAAATCCACGAGCAGAAGAAGTTGCACCAACCAAAAGGTCTCCCTCTTGCAATGAAGACGAGACATCAGTATTCAAGTTAAGTACAACATACATGTCTGCGTCCATGAAGAACAGCATGTTGCCTTCTTGAGTATTCGCAATTCCACCATTAGTAGTATCATTACTAAGTTGAACTGTACGGCAGAATCCAATGATGTTACCATCTGGTTGATCATTAGCTGCTGCAGGGTTCCAATCATCTCTGATTTCTAGAACCTGATAATTGTAAGATAAGTTTGGTCCAGTTAAATTAGGCCATCCCCAAATATTAGTTACAAGAACTGACTGTCTCAGTTCAAATGGGATGATAGTATTTTGAATAGATTTGGTGGACCTAGACTTAGGAATATCAATAAATGTAGGTGAAAGGTTCTCAACACGGTAACCTCTTACATAGGCTTTACCTGGGGAGACTTCACATGCCATAAATTCATCTGATGCTATCTGCCCTGCGGGAGATGTTTCACCAGAATCATACACACCTTCATTGAATCCATCATTCTTATGTTCTCTGAATGCTAGATCAAAACTGTCTAGAGCATAATCTCCAGACTCTTCAAACGTTCTTAGAGCGAGACTCTTCTCAAGTTCACTATATTCAGTTCTCTCTACGAACTGCTGTACTTTAGAATTTACAAGGCGAAGAAGTTCAACAAAGTTTTTATCTGAGTCATCATCAATAGCTTTCTTTACCAGAGTAGTTCTGATCCTAAATCTATGTGCTCCAGGTGCAGAGTAGTTGCTAGTACCAGCAGCATTATCATTAAGAGTAGGATCATCTTCAGAAGTAATGATAGATTCTGAGATTGATAGACCAACTCTGTACGAAGGAGTGTTACTATACTGATCAAGGATAATATAAGAAGAAGGTACATCTACAAAATACCCTCTGATAAAATATACGCCTTCATTAATATACGCTGCCGATGCAACTGCACTAGCAGATGATGGGAGCATTTGAGCAAAAGGTGATGCTGCTTCAATAAGAGTCGTTCCGAAAGTTATATCAGCATCAGCAATAAGTTGCTCATTATCTTTAAACGTCTTGACAGTAGTCTCTGAAGTTGAGTCAGCACTATCAATATATTTTACATATAAAGTAACATATCCACGATCTGATTCGTTTGAAGATACTGAATATAGTACTTTTGCTTTGATGCCTGTAGTGACACCAGTAATAGTTTTTCCTGTAAGTTGTTCCCGATATGATTCAATATCGGCACCTAAGAAATTTTGTTGCAGAAGAATCGCATTGACCTGCAGGTCATATCCAATCTGACCAGGGATAACCATCGCACCTTCTTTAAAGAAGTGCGTCCCCATGCCCTCAATCTGATTTTGCATGATTGATTGCATCGTGGTAAGTTCACGAGCCTGGATAGGGAATCCAGGTCTGAACAGTACCTTATAAAAGTTCTTATCCTTGTCAAAGTCGTCGTAATACGGCGTGACGTTAAGGTTAGTATTCTGCGGCATCTTAGGTACTTAAGTTAGAATTCAATGACAACTTTAATGTCTTCAATCTGGTCGTTTGCACGACTAATGGTTCTTCTATTATCTATGTAGATAACATCGCCACTATTAGATTCAATTTCGGGTTTAGCATAACCAGAAGTAAATCTCATACCTAAATCATACTCAGTGTTATTAATAACACGAGAAGATGTATTAGGAACTGCTGGGAAGTTAACATCTGGATCTCCAGATGCACCAGAAGATGCACCTTGGATTACGTTTGATCCATCAAATTCATTCAATGAACCTGTGATGGAAGGGAAAATACCATCAACTCTATTCTGATAGTATTTTAGGACCTTAGTTGTTGTATTCCAAGATACAACTTTACCAGTCGCTGTAACTGACTGACCACCAACAACACGAGTTTGAGTAATAGTTTCGTCGGGAATAAAATTACCCTGGAAAGTTGTTGGAAAAATAACTGCTCTAGAAGCAGATAGAGTCAAATCAGAAAGAAGTTCAGTAGTTCCATACTTCTTAGGATTGGTGGCAAGACCAATACGACGGTAATCATTATCAACAGGGAAATCGCCAGCACCTTCATCGTATGAAAGTTTAGCATTGATCATCACACGATATGCACCCATTTCAACAACGGGATTCTTACCATGTCCACCAGGAGGAGGAATGATGACATCAATTTGACCGCCAGTTCCAGTACCAATACCAGAAATTGCATCAACAGTAACCTTACCGAAAGAATATCCAGTACCACCAGAAGTTACAGTAGATGAAATAACACGACCACCATCAACTACGATTGAAACTCGTCCACCAGTTCCATCACCGTTGATTGAAACATTATCATAAGTACCGTTATTGTAACCAGAACCAGATGAAGTAATTACAACAGTATCAATTTCACCAGCAACTGAGTTAGAAGTAACTGATGCATCGCTGAATACTGGCATGTAATCAGCAGAGAAGAACTTCAGAACCTGTGCAACAGGAATAGTATACACATACTTCCACCTATAACCATCGGCAGTGGTGATAATTGAAGTAGAAGTACCTGTGGGCTCAATAGTAGAAGGCTTACCGTTAGGGTCACTAGGAGAAGTGCCGTTATAGATGCACTTATAAACTTGGTAGTTTGAGTTAACAACGTAGAAGTCTGAATCATACAACTTAGTTGCACCAGAAGATGCTGTATTAGTTGGGGAATAGTCATGACGATACATGTCATAAGTAAATCCCAAACCACCAGTGGTTTGTTCTGGAGGAATCCAGTCAATACGACGCACAACTTGAATCGTATCTGCAGCAAGCACTCGCTTCAATGACATCATGTCATCATAAGCATCAGAGAACTCGTCAAACGAGTCAACAGCTTGTGGTGGAGAGTTTTCGTTGTCCCATTCTTGGGGACGACCGATGAACAGGTACAGACGATCTCTATCGTCACCAGCAACAGTGTCACTGGCGAGAGGGTCTGGTCCCTCTAGAGATTTGATAAATTTTTGTGCTGTAAAGATCCTGAACTGGTCAGTTAGTAGAGCTGCCATTGTCTAAGTGAGTTCCTCCCTTGTATTTATCGTAGTTTGTAACAACGTTATTCGTTTCTAGCCAAAGTATCATATTCAATACTAGAGATTCTCCACGAAGCACCTCCAGCACCATTAACTTTTTCACCACCCAAGATAACTTCTGCTGAAGCAGAATTACCAGTAGTATCACTTACTGCATTTGTAAATGTAACTGTAGGATGCAGTACACCAGCAATTACATTCTTAGTATATCCATATCCACCGTTGGTAACAGTGATAGTTGAAACTTGGTCACCATCTCCAGTCATAGTAACAGTGCCCGATGCCTGTAATTCTCCACTATTTTCAACCACAATTGTTGGTGTGGATGTGTAATCTAAACCTGGATCAATTACTCTAATTTGAGTAACTGTTGAGTTTTCAGAGAACTCATAAAAATACCCACCAATTCCAAGGTTCACATTGTTAGTAAAGTATGCCACAGGGTTGATGACCGTAAGGGTTCTATTTGCGGCGTCCCATGACTCCACTGTTGCCTGAATAGAAGAACTCTGCCCAGTAACAGTTTCACCAACAACAAACGACAAACTATTAGTATCATCTTCTTTGAAGGTGATTTTCATTCTTGAGGTGTGTTCAACACCATCACCTAGATTACCTGCAGACTCAACTGTTGAATATTTGAATGGAATTGAAGCATCCTTTACCTGATCACCAAGAGCGAACAGAGTGGTATTAGTACCACCTTGCGTCTCTTCAATACCATATAGAGAACTATAGATTCCACCATCTAAGTTAATCTGATCTTCAAATTCAGTACCCGTATTGACAACATCAGGAATGCCATCGCCTGCACCAGCGTTTTCATCATCATCTTGAAACTTTTTATCTTGAAGAGTCAATTGATATACAACAATAGTACTACCAACCGCATCCTCAATAATATGTGGTAGTTGATTCAAATCAGTTGCTGATGCAGTTCCACCGTCAAATGCAACTGTTCTGTCACTAGTTGATGGAATACCAGCATCAATAAATGCCAGTTCATCAACTTCAAAAATTACAAATAGTTCTCTTGTATTTGGATTCCAATCATATACTTTAGCAACCTTATTAGATGCATTATCAACTCTACGAACTAGTTTATCACCTACATTAAATTCGTAAGTAGATACACCATTTACGTTTTGAATACCATCAACAATTACACGCTGGTCATATCTAAAGTTTGTACCTCTAGTGCATCCTAAAAACTTTTTAGCATTCTTACTAGTATACTCAATAGTCTCTCTACCTAAAATGAATGATCCTGAACCAGGAAACGCATTTGTAGATTGAACAACTACTTCATCAGCGTTAGTATTTAGAGACTGTTGAAGTGCTGTGATAAAGAAACTAGATGCATTAAAAGACTGACGAGTCCTAACCTTCCTCTTTACATTGATTAACTTTGTAAAAATAATATTAGGTTCACTTGTATATCCCTTTCCAGGGTCAATTACATCAATTCCAACAACTTCACCTTGTTCAATCCTTGCAACTGCTTTACCACCAATGCCGCCACCACCACTAATCAAAACAAAGGGAGGATCTTGATAGAATCTACCACCATCTGCTACTGTAATGTTGGTAATAATACCAGAGAGATCAATATTAGCGACACCTTCTGCACCTTGTCCACCACCACCTTGGAAAAATAGTGAGGGTGGATTAATGTAAGATCTACCAGGATCGGACAATGATAGTCCACTAATAGATTGAGTGACTGGGACTGCAGTTGCACCAATTCCTTCCCCACCAAGAATATCAGTTCGGGCAGTACCAAAATATCCATCGCCGCCAGCGATCATTTTTACATATTGTACTTCTCCAGGGTTATCCTCACTGAGGATGACTTCTGCTCTAGCTCCAGTAGGAACTTCTTGAGATGGAGTTGGAGCAGATTCTCCATACCTAACAACTTCACTATAGAATGATTCTCCAATACAATATGGGAATTGTGGTTCTAAACCAGCATCAATAGTTAGGAAGTATGCATATGTTCCATTGGGATATTCTGGAGTAACTGTGTATCTTCCATTATGTCCATCAAGATCACCATAAGACTCTTCATAGATATAGTCTTCAATAAAAGTTCCTGCAGTAAAACCAAGATTATTAGTCTTACTTCCCATCAAACCATGATATCTACAAAAGTAAGAGAAATTACTTGGTGAGATATCAGGTACTACAATCTCAATATTTCTTGTAGTTGCATTTGCAAATCCAAGGATGTACTGATCATATGTTACTGCAGATCCATCTAATCTATATGTAACTCCCCTACTATAAAGAAGATCATCATCATAAAGAGTTTGTCCTGCAGCATGCCATGCTTGACCGTTTGCATCTCCTAGGACTGTACTCAATGCTAAAGGATGTGCATCATTGGTAGCATCATCCTGATTAAAGGTGATAGTATCACCACGATTCAAAAGTAATACAGGAGCAGTTTCGTCAGTAAAACCACCACCATTAATAATGTACTTGTTTATACCACCTACATTGGCAACAGTTATAGTGTAAGTAATTGATGCTGGGGTATTAATTACTGCACGGTTGCCGTCAACTTCAACACCAGTTTTGAACCTATAACTAGTTTCAATTCTTTTTATTGCCGATTGATCATTGAGAGGTTCAGAGAAACCATATGGACCATAAATCGGATATCCATCATAACTAAGACCAAGTACTTTACTATGCCCGTTAGCATGACGAGCGTTATCCCCACTAAAATCAGAACCAGAGTAATAATTTTTGATTGAGAACAATCCATTTGTACTAGCAAAGGATTGGATTAATTTCGCATCCTGGAAAAAATAATTATTGTCATTATCAGGATAACCATGATATACATCATGATCAAAAATATTAGTATGAACCGAGTTGAATTTAAATCCTACTGGGGGAATTCCAGCACTACCTGCATCTACAGAATACAGAGGAGTTCCATTGGAAAGTAATCCTATTTGCTCAGATCTTCTTTCTGGATTATTGAGAGTTGGAACATCTTTACCCCCACGGTATACAATCTCATGACTATAGTCTTGAGAATAAATCCTGTTATTATTAAATGTACTTGGGAAAACTCCAGTTACTGCTGGATCAGGAAGATTATTTGATACTAAACTTAAGTGATCTCCTGCAAATGCTCCAGTAGTTATTGATACTGATACACTCGTCAGAATGCTTCTGATATCAAATGAACTAACTCTTTGATTGTCGTCTTGCTGTGCAGAAATAACTACACGCAAAGGATCATAACCCTTACCTGGATTTAATACCCTTACGTGAGTGAGTCTTCCACTCTCAATGATAGGATACAATAGAGCATCTATCTCTGGAGTTCCACAATTATCAACTTCTAGTTTGGGGGGATCGGTTTCTGAATATCCAGACCCCCCATTTAGGACAATGACACTTGATACACCAAACTCTTTATTGAAGAGTGGTTCAATAATTGCGCCGCTACCTGGTACTGATCTTGCCATTTAGTATTACGATACGATTACGATCTGATTTCCCATTGCACCGTGAGCGGTACACTGATAATAAAGAGTAGAAGGAGCGTCCATAGGAACTACAAATGTAATTCTTCCAGCACCATCATTAGTTACTCCTGCACTATATGCAGAACCACCACTAGATTGACGAATTTCAAACGGATGAACAGTATACTGTCCAGAATTATTAAACAGGTAAGTATGCCCTCTATGAAGATAAATAGCAGGATCATTTACTGAACCAGTGAATCCAGGTCCAGTGAAAGTGAAGTGTGAGTTAGTACCATCAGAACCCAAAGACCATGCAATCAGGGGAGAACTGGCAGGAATCCAGTTATTACCATCATAATAAAGAGTATTACCTTCAGATGGAGTTCCATCAAATTCAAATCCACCACCACCGCTATAAGCAATGGTAAGAGTGTCTCCACTAATCGTGGTTGAGATGTCAGTTCCACCAGTCACGGTCAGAGTGTCAGTTGCACCCAATGCCGTAGTTGATCCTGTGTCAGCATTAAACGTTGCAAAAATATTACCACCACCAGAAGAACCACCAGTGCCAGGTTCAAATTGACCATTAACAGCATTCCAAGTAGGAACTTCACCATCAGTATATGTGGTATCTTCTACGTTTGATAGGTCTTGAATTCTACCTGTAGCGGTATCAATCAAGTTAACCCATGCACTTCCACTTGAATAGTATGCTTTACTGACATCAGAAACATAAGCAAACATACCATCATAATTAGATGATACTGGAAGATTTGCTGCCGTAGAATAAGGTGCTCTCCATTTGAAGAATCCATCAGTACCATCAATAATAGTATCAGTACTGTTTGATGTATTTCTCAGTACGATATTTCCAGTACCATCTGATTGGATTAATACATTACCATTCGCAGATGATACAATATTATAACCATTAACGTTCAAATTCTCTTCAAGGAGATTTTTATTTCTAGGAATACCAGGAGAAAATGAAGTACCATTCCAAGTCAGAGCATCACCGAGATTTGGAGATGCAGTACTAATTAAGGATGCTGTAGCACCTGCAGTTCCCCCGAGAGAATCATACAGCTCGGTAAAGTTAGAGTTTACTTTAGTACCACCCGCTCGGAGAGAATCTCCCGTTCCATCGTTGGCAGAATTACCAAGTTGCAGAATTTCTTTTGCCATTAGACCAAGGTTTTTAGTTATTTATTAGGGAAATTAACCAGCGGATGTTCCGCCGCTTTCAATGTACTGACGAATCAGAGTTTCATGACCAGCATTAGTGTTATGTCCAGTATTACTCTTGACATGAACTACCGAATTATTAAAGTATTTGTAGAGGTATATGTCGGGATAAGTTGAGTTATATTGCACACCCTGAGCATCTCCCAGTTGATCTCCAGTATAACCTTGAGATTCAGCAAGAATCTGAGCACTAAATTGCGCTCCGTAGAATATAGTATTTGGAACACCACCAACTCCACCGTCATATGGAATAATAGTATCGTTAGTATTTGCAATAGTCATAATTTTTCTCCCTGTTGGGGGAGTTATTGCTCTAGTATATCCATAGGAATCATTTGCAGATGCAGTATCCTCATTGGTTTGTGGTGCATACCAAACACCATTTCTCCATTGATTGATATGTAGAGAAGATAATTCAGCAACTACTGTAGTGAGACCAACATCATTTAATTCCAAGAATGCTCTGAGTGCCAAAGCTCCACCATTTGATGTACCCACAATTCTAAATTGATCTGGAGCAACGTTAGGATACTCTCTCAAGTTTCTAATTAGTTGAATTAGGTAGTTCATATCAGGAGCTTTATTCTCATCCACAATATTCCACTTACTGATATAACCAGTAGGTGCTACTAGAATGTCTCCAGGAAGAACGCTCCTCCACTTATTTACAGTGTTACTACCATTTCCACCATCATCATGTAACAGAATGGTTACAGGCAATCGTGAAGGGAGTGGTGGTGATCCTTCAGGGGGTTCTGCTGGTATACTAACTACAGAATCATAATTAAAAGTTGCTTCTGACCAAGTTTTAGTAATTCTAAGAATATCAGCATCACTGAGAGATGCATTTGCTCCACCATAACCATCTTCAGAACCTTCTTCTGGCCACGTTCTCTGTTCCTTAGTTGTAGGTCCAAAGATGTATGGATACACTGGATTATTTTGTTCGTCTAACGACAAGAAGTAAGCATATGTTCCGTCTGGATATTCTGGTGTCTGGCAATATCTACCATTGAATTCATCCAAATCTCCAAGACCATTTACATATTCATAGTCTTGAATAAAACTTCCTGCAGTATACTGAGAATAACTATATCCTCTACCATCAGCAGGAGTCGTTAAAATTCTAAAAGATGACCTTAATTTTTTTGTACCAGTAGTCCTATCCTCAACGCTTTCATATCCAAAAGGACCATAGATTGGATATCCATCAAAACAGAATCCTATAATTTTTGAATGTCCATCTGGATGCCTAAAGAAGTTTCCCTTATGTTGAGATGAACTATAGTATACGTTGGATTGGATTACATCATTACCCCAACAATTTACAAGAAAACTACCAGAGTGGTAGTGATACTCTCCATTTTGTCTAGCATGCCCACCACATGCATCAACTCCAAATGTACTTTCGTTAAACACAGTGTTCCACGAAAAACCTTCAGCAGGAAGAACAGTTTGTCCAGGTAAAGCTCCAGCACCATTTGATGGACTGAATAGAACTACCCCATTCAATGCTATACCTTGAGGTCCCAAAGTAGTTGGATGTGGATCTTCTGTATTAGTTCCTGCCCTAATAGCAAACGCAAATGACCCATCTTGGCCATCTACAGTATTTGGATTATTTGGAAAATTACCAGATCCTAAGGGGGTTCCATACAAAGCAGGTTCGGGACGCTGATCAGTAGTAACTGTCAGCACCCCGTTGTCTAATACTGCTGTGGTATTTGATTGCGGCATTGTCTACGAACCTTTTTAATATTTATGATCCACTCAACCAAACGTTGGATAGGTTTGATGTTCCTGTGGTTGCAAAATCGGTTATTGCAGTAGGAGTATCGGTAGGATCGGACGGACCTTGACCCGCGATATCTCCACTAGTAATATCACCGAGATCTTCAGGATCAATTTGCTGAATCTCAGGATCAATGATTTCCTCTGAGTAGAACGGTTCTTCTCCATATAGAGTAATATCGGGAATTGTCCAATCATCAGGAACTGAGGTGAGAACATCAATTTCTGGATATCCATAACCAGAACCAGGGTTGGTTGTATCTACACGCGAGACACCAACCAGAGCTTTAATCTCTGCATCAAAACCAGAGGAGGAGTCAATTCTAACTGTTGGACGAGAAGTGTATCCAGAACCAGGATTGGTTACCTGAACTCCATTAACTCTTCCCTTAAGTATGTTAGCAGTGCCCTCAGCATCGCGCCCGAAGACGGACCCGATATATTCAAATGTAACCAGAGTGTTTGCAGATTCAATAACAGCAACCTCTCTGTCTACATTCTCGCCCTGAATTTGTAGCAGGTCTCCAGATTCAATTGGAGGTACAACTTCAGATCTTGTAACGTCAGCGTCGGAACCGATGTAAGCAAATCCAACGAAAGTAGATCCTACACGAGGAATTTCTTTGAAAATTACACGAGAACCAACCAGTTCAAATCCAACATCAGGTTCCTGAATAACACCATTGAGTGAGATTATGATGTTATTATCTGCGATGATAGATTCGGTCTCCTGAACACCTTCGGTCAGTGCGAGGGAGTAGAATGTACCATCACGCTTGAGGTTGAAGGATGAACGCAAGGAGTCAAACTCAAAGCTGATATCATCCAACTGACGCATCTTACCAAGGTAGAAACCAGTGAAGGAAGAACCAAGGGTAGGTGCTTCGTTGAACTGGATAACATCAGAGAATGCACTGTAGGATCCAGCTGCGCCAGGAGGTTGTAGGATACCATTGACGAAGATCATCATATGACCTTCGGGGTCTGGGAAGTATGGAGTACCATTATTCTCAGTCAGTTTGAATGATGTTTGCGTACCATCAAATCCTACGAAGTATCTGCTAGTCCTACCCTGGATATTGACTATATCGTATGATGCTGCTTTATAACCAGCGTCAGAAACAATAGTGTCGTATCCAGTAAATGTACCAACAACATCAGCGAGATATACACGCCTACTCAAACCAAGTTGATCAATACGAGTGATTGTTCCATATGCTACAGTCTCTTGATTGACAGTAGTGGAAACTTGCCCGAAAATTGTAGGCGTTTGAGTATTCCCGAATGGATACTGTGCTACGTTAAAACCATTCTGGAATACAGAATCACCAATTGGAGAGACATAGAGATAACCATTTACGCTATCCCATCCAGTCACGTAGCCATATGCACCCTGGAAGATTTGTGATAGATTTGAGTTTGCTTGGTATACAAGTTCTCCAAGATTATAGTCTAGAGTTGCGAACGAACCAGTTAAGTTAACACCCAGTCGTGTGTATCCAGTAGCAACAATATTGTCACCGACATCAATACTAGTTGGAATTGAAGGATGTACAATCACGTCTAGGAAGATTCTTGTCTGATCTGGATAGATGATTGAGGTATCCTCAAACGTTCCTTCCAAAGACTCAGTATCAAGAGTGAGTCTTCCTCCAGTGTTATCAATAACAGCACCTTTGTTGCTAATGTAGTTTAGAGTATCTGCTTTATAACCTGAAGTATATCCTTTGAATGGATAACCAGCAGTAAATCCAATACCGTTAACCAAATCAATAACTTGGAGTCTGTTGGTGATAGTTTGAATGCCTGCGTTAGTTAGGGTATCAACTTCTAAGGTAATATTATTACCACCACCGTTACCCATATCCACGTCTTGAAGTGTCAAGACATCACCCGCTTGATAACCAGTACCACCTGCCTCAATAACAACGTTTGCCGACCCAGTATCATCAATAGAAACAGTAAAGGTTGCACCGCTTCCAGTTGCAGATCCTATAGCAGATACTGTATAGGAACCTTGTACCCTGTTAACATCTGCGCCAGCGTTTGTCAGGTTAATAAACGAACCAACTAAGTTAGTTCCACCTTCAAGATTTGTTCCAGCATTCGCTCCAGTTAAACCATCGTAATCACTGAAGGATCCTCCAGTAACAACAACATCCATATATCGGAAGTTGTCATCTGCATAAAGAGCGTAAATCGTTCCTGTATTAGCAGCGTTTCCAGTAGTCTGAACTACTTCACCTAGTTCAAAGTCAGCAAGAGCAGTACCAAGATTTACTTGATCTCCGTTAAACTTAAATCTCTTGTAAGTAGCAGCAACAGTAGATTCGTTGAATGTAATTTTCTCAATTTCTCCTTTGCTGTCTGATGACAAACCATAGAAGAAGTCTGCACCATCAATTTTCTTAGTCAGTGCAATTGGGACATTCCTAGAATTGCCTTGGACATAAGTTTGAGTTGGAACCGTGATTCCAGAAATCTGAGGTACGGTGAGCCAATATTCAGTATTCTTCAGTTGTTCTCTATAGAGATTGAAAGTATTACTAAATCTCAACATGGTATCCGCAGTAACATAATTGCTAATCAACTGGGGATCATAATTTGCAATAGTTCCAGATTCAACAGCAGGACTGACCTGAGTATTATTCAACTGAAGTTCAATAAAGTCTTCAGTCTTATCAATCATAAACTTCTTAATGTTATACTCATCGCTAACATAGAAGTCTTCGCCAGAATTAGCACTGTAGATATCCAAAGATCCTTTACTGAGTTTAGCACCCCAAATATAAGAACCAGAAGTACCATCACCTTCTGAACCAGAACCCGCTAAAGTACCAGTGTTATTCAACATATACTCTTTGATATCTAATTGAGAAATACCAAACGGAACTTGGAAAGTAATGAATGGACGGAACCAACCAAATCCATAAGGTTTGACACCCCAATCAATTCCCTTTCTCGCTTCAGAATCTTCAAAACTAGTAGAACTAGTAATATTATCACCAACGATAATGTTACCATTAACAAATAGTGAAGGACCAACAGCGCCAGTTACAGCATCCCAAGTAAATTCTGCTTTATCGTTAGCACTCCAGGCAACACTGTGACGGAACTTATAGAACTCATCTTGCTTAACAAAACAAGACCAGGTGTAAGATTGGAAGGAGATATTAGCACCTTCGTCAAAAGTATTGCTAGTATCATCAAAGGTAATACTGTCATCATCAAAAGTATCATAAGAAGGCAGAGCATAAGTTCTTTCAATAACCTTATTATTAGTATTATTTCCAGGAATATACTTGTCTGCAGTATTAGTATTGTCTGGGGCGAGACCAGAATCGGCAGATATAGTACCGCCAGTTACAGTCCAACCACCAGCACCAAAGTTCTCTCTTTCGCCAGCTGGCCAAATATTGACAGATGAAGATTCATTTTCTACAGGAGAATCTATGAAGATTAGACTATCAATAGTTGATGTATTATTAAATCCAGTCTGTGCAACTGGACCCTGTATAGCATCAGGAGTTGATTCAATGAATTGGTGAGTATAATTACCACCAGCAATTACAGCACCAGCAGTAGCACTAATGAATACGTGACTCTCTCCTGAAGCAGATCCAGCATCGCCAACATTTAGAGTGATAGTACCGTCTTGATGATCTAGTGCTCTATCAAGTGCATACTTGAATGTATGTACAAAGGAATTGGGTGAGACGCCTACGTTGACTTCAAACTCGTCTCCAATGACATTAGATACATCCATCCACTTATAACTGAACGGATCAGTAGAGCGAGGATATGCATGTTCTGTTACATCACCATCAGAATCACATGTGAATACTAGGCTCTCATCTTCTAGTCTAATCTTATCGCCATTAACAAATGGGTGTCCAACTACTTGCATAGTAAGAACCCCAGTACTTGGGATGTATGTAGCATCATCAACATCATAGCTATCATGACCAACCGCCGAGATGGTGATTGAAGTTCCTGCGAAAGGATCGGATCCAGGACGTGGATATGTTTGCTGAGAAACATTTCCATCAGAACTACAAGTAAAGGTTAGTGAGTTATCTGCAAGTTTGATTGAAGTGTTCTCAAACAAATCATGATTGCCGATATTGAGTACTAGTTCACCATCTCCAGCATCATATGATGTTCCTGACACGGAGACATTGTAAGTTACTGTAGGTGATGCCCCAACATTTACTGTGAAAGTATCAGTAGTTGGATTAGTAACTGCAAGTTTTTCTTTAAATGCTGGGTCGGTTTGACGTGGATATGTATTGTAACTGTTGTAATTATCAGAAGAGCATGTAAAGGTCAGAGAATTTGGCGTGATGAAAATACTGTCGTTGGTGGTTAGACCATGATCAGAACTAGTAATAACAAGATCGCCACTAGAAGGATCGTATGTAGCAGTTTCTACTTGATATGGAGCAGAAACTACATCTGGAGTAGTGATATTATCATAGAGTGCATCTTGAACAAACTGATCCAACCAGTATGTCTTACTGAATTCAATGAATTTCCAGTTAATACCTACAGGGTCAGAATTGTTATTGGGATCACTTTCAGCAAAAGTTGCATCAAAAACAATTCCAGAAGTATGTACAGGTTGTATTGAACCACTGGTTTCTGTATTTTGTGCCTCATAAATGTATGGTCCGCTACTGATTAAAGTACCTGCGGTATATGCTCTATCAGAAACCCATGTTCCACTAGTAGTCTTCCATACATCACCCCAATCGCCAATGACGATTTGTCTCAGTTCATTGTCAATATATTCTCTGCCGAACGCAACCTGCTGATTAGATGACCTAGCAGACTCACTACCAGGAGCAAGTATTTCAATAATTGTAGCAATTAAAGTGTCAATAGCAGATCTTACGTTAGCACAATCTCTAGATCCATAATTACTGGGATCACCATCATCAAGACTATCGGTAATAGTATCATCAGTATATGCATTTTCTAAAGTAAATCTAGGAACATAGAATTCATTTCCAAGCGATCCATCTCCAGTATTCTGCAACAGATTGTTAACTGCTTTCTTACAAAGGAAACCTACACGCTCAATTGCCTCTACAGTAGGTGCAATTTGATCTTCAACATGATTGATTTTATTATCAGAATCTAGATAGAGTTTCGCTGCCTCAACAGAACTATAGTTACCACCAACCAGTAAGTCAGATACGATAGACTTAATGATCTCCTCCATATCGCGAACACACTTCGCCTTTCCATCAATATCACCACCAGGGTAATCAAAGGTCTTAATTGTAATGCCGCCAGAGTTAACATAACTGAACTCTTCTTGCATCAGACCAACAGCCTCTTCAGCAATATAAGTTTGGTTGAAGAGAAGTAGATCACCTGAGTCACGGAACCTATCACCAGTAGGTGCAAGAGTTTCATTGATTAGATCTGCCAAAGTATCAATAGCAGACTTAACATCAGCACAACCACCAGGATCATTAGTGATTCCTGCAGGAGGAATTACAACACGATCAGAGTAATTTGTAACCAAAGTTCCATCAATTGCTGCCTTAGCATAGAATGCTAAACGCTCATGAGCATAGAGGGACTGTAGAAGTTGTAGACGGATGAATTTAATCTCACCCTCTGCTCCCAAGTAGAATTTAAATGCCGTGGTTGTATTACCAGATCCACCAAATTCAATATCCTCTGCGATAGCACTAAGTAACAGAGTAAGGTCAGTTTTACAACGTAGAGTACCAAGTGTAGATGTGCCATTAGCATTTCTAGGCATATCCAGAGCAAGATCTGGATAACGTTGTAGCATATCTCCTGCAGTCTCATCAACAATAGTTCCAGCGTTAGCACGGATCAGAGTTGCAGCATCTTTAAATCTATTTTGAGAATCTGGCCAAAGTTGAGTTGAAACAAACAGATCCAAATCAGCGAATTCTTTATCGCAAGTAAATTCGGATACAATAGCAGCATCAACTACTCCAGATCCATATGGGTAGGATGGAGAAACACGGGTTACAGTACCAAGATGATCAACGGGAGTTCCGAGATTTGCCTGCTCAATAGTATCAGAAATGATATCAGCATAAATGGTGATAGCAGATGCGACATTAGCACAATAAGGAGAAGAACTATCTCTAGTAATAGTCTCATCTACGACCTGAGTTATACCATGATCACCAGTAATAGTGATGAGATCTCCACGCATTACCGAGATGGCAAAGTCGCGAACTTTATCAACTGCCCATACTGTCTCACCCTCTTCACCAGCAACATGGTTGATTACTACGTTTGAAGGATCAGTACGATCAACATAATTGGCCGCGGCATCCCAAGACTTACCATTACCAGTATTTCTTAGATCATAAGTGATAGCATCAACCCAAAGACCAGCATCTCTCAGGCAATATGCATAAGAAGGATGAGTTCTGTCTAAAGTAGCGGTAGAACTTGGATATCCTACTGAGTCAGATCCAGATGGATCAGACAATGTGTCAGTGACAATTTTATTCAGGACGGTAATTCTGTCTTCTGCAGCAGTATAACCTTCATACAGGAACGGAATATCGTTGTTTAATGTTTGAGTAAATCCATGAGATCCAGTAATAGTAACTGCCGTATTATTAATAATATCCTTAGCAATGTCTCTTGCCTTATTGAATACACTAATAGAAGCAGCAGTTACACCTGTCAAGTGTTGAATTGCTCCACCATTTACATAAAGATCAGCAGCGTCCCAAACTTTACTATTGAAACCATACTTAAGGTTGTAGGCGATATTTCTGATTACATCTTTAACATCATCAATACAATCTTGAGCAGTAGTTCCAGCTGGAACAGAAGGATTGATTACTTCATATGCTTCGTTGGCAATAAGATCCAAGTTTGAAAGTATTACACTATAGAACTCTGCACCGTAAGTAATTGCAATGTCTTCTGCTAAGAGAGGAATATGTAATTGTGGGAACTGTCTGTCAAGCAGGAAGATTGCTTCATTTGTAATCAAATTGCGATTAGATTGAATTTCATTTGAAGCATCATAGAACCTGAAGTCAATTTCACCATTTACAAATTCATCACCCTTATTCCATGTAGGTGCTCCAGACCAATCTAAGAATGTAGTAGAAAGGTTCTCTCCATCAAAGTGAAGGAGGAGTTCAGTATTTGCATCGCCCTGGAACATCCCTGTTTCGGGAGTGTAAGCAGCAGTATACCTTGCATTGCTAGAAACTCTAATCTCATCAATGTATCCAGTAAATTCATTGGCGTTTGCATAGTCTGCACCAATTTTGATCGGTTTAGCAATATGGGTGTTTGCGTCATTACCATTGGCTACTTGAGCACCATCAATAAACATTTTGATAGTATTACTTGCTCTAGTAATAGCAACACTAGTCCAAGTATCTTGGGAGATAGAACCTGCAGCAAGAAGGTCACTTCCATTAACGTTATACCGAAGTTGACCATTTTCAAGATACAATCTAACTGCAACTTGTGTACCAGCAGTACGGAAGTCCAGAATTGTAGCAGTTCCAGTTAGAGATGCAGAATTAGCATAAATCTGTGCCTCAATAGTGAAATCATTATTTGAGAATGCGAAGTCGCTACTGCTAGCAACATCAACATAAGCAGTTCCATTCAGATACAGAGAACCTGATCCAAATTTCTTCTGTAGGGACGAAATAATTGCGCCATTTCCAGCAACAGGTACATGGAGATCTGTTGCACGTCTTGCAACTTTACCTAAGTACAAATACCCACGAGCGTAGTTGGTTCCAATAACCTCAGCAGTAGCATTCTCTGTACGAATACGATCACCCGAGAGTATCAAACCATCAGCATTATACAATGGGGAATTGTATGATAACTTGTAGATTCTTATGGTTTCACCGTCGTCCAGATCCCCTTCAAGGTTGGAGTAGTTTACAAGGTTATTTCTAATTTGCTCATTGAGTGCAAATTCTCCCGTAGCATTTTCATATTCAATAACCAGATTACTGACTGCTTCTGCATTGGGGAATTTGCTATTAAATTCAACTGCACTATCGTTAAGATCAGTCAACTGCAATTGAGTTTGTGAGATATTATCCAATACTACGTTTTGGAAGTCAATACTTGTAATTCTGTTGAATACAATACCAAAGAAAGAAGAACCTTCAGAGATAATAACTTGATTGTTAGCAGCACCAGTTACAGGATCTCGGTATGATTGAATACCAGTAACTTCTGCAACAATTCCACTTTGCTGTCCAATAATGATATCACCGATAACAATATCAAAGATACCAGGAGTTGATTGATATGTACCAGCAGTTTTACTCAATACAACCTTGTTACCAACCTCAATAGTAGTACCAAAAAGATTACTATTAGTTTGGTGACCAACAATAGCAGTACCATCGGCACCTCTATTAGCGATGACTGTATTTCCAGTAATACTTACAACAGTAAATCTTTCTGCATCAATTTGGTAGACGCCTGTAGTGTCAGCGTCAATAGTGAATGTGGCATTACCGTCACCAGAATCAATGGTTACAGTCTCACCAATATTGTATCCAGTTCCATATTCTTTGATAAGGATGGATGCAACTGTACCATCACCATTAGCTTGAACCTCAACAGTCAATCCAGTTCCACTACCACCTATAGTAGGAATTCCATCAATATCATCAAAGTAACCACTACCTGGATTGACAAGAGTAACTGTACTTAAGGCGTACCCATCAGCAACATCAAAAGTTGTTCCCGATGCAGATAGACCACTAGGAATAGTTGTCAAAACTACACCATTATTACCTTCAAGGTTTACTTCTTCAATAGTAGCAGTATCCGCTCGGAGGTTTGCAATTTCTTCTTTGAATTGGAAGAGATTCTGTGCAGTAATATTAGAAATAGTTGCTAGGTCACCAGAGAAACCAGTAGCACCAGAGAAAATATTTTCTCCAATTTGGAACGCCGAATTAGGAACATCATAGTAAAAATCAATTGTAGTAGTTCCTACAGCAACAACCGTAGCATTAACATCAGATACAACGCCTCGGATCGTACCACCAATCAGTGGGAAAATACCACTAATGTTCGTAAGATCCATTCTGTAAAGAGTTTTAAATGCTAATGTAGCAGTAGCATATTGAACGTTAGCGGGAGGTTGTGGTGGAGCAGCAAATACAACGTTAGAACCTTGTACCGTAAATGCCTCTTCTGGGGACTGTACAATACCATTAAGAGTAATAATTAGTTGATTTGCAGCTGCGATAACTGGTTCAGTTACTGGATTCCCGTCCTGATCTCTATTTTCTACTTCAAGAGGGAAAGAAATTCTTTCTCCATCAAATAGTTGTGAAATATCATTAATCTTCTGTACAGTAGAAGTTAGGATTTGCTCAGAGGATGTCAGATTCTTCTGACGGAAACGAACTTCAGTATTGTCAAAGTCAGTGTAAACTGGTTCAACCAGAGTGAAATTCTGAAGGTTTGGAACAATAGCAGATTCTGCCAAGTTTACAGACTTGGTAAGTTCAAAACTAGTAGTTTTATTTTCAATAGTACCTTTTTCAACGATACCCAATTCACCAAATACTTTGAATCCTGCAGGGTGAACGTTAGTAGTTAGAATCTCTCTCCAATCAGAAATTGATACAGGTGCTTGGACACTGTAAGAGAAGTCTTGATAGAAGTAAGAGTCCTGAATTTTTTGAATAATCTCAGAAGGCTTACCAACGTCATCAACGAATCTACCAGGAGTGCTGGTAATTGAACCAACTTCTAGAACACCTCTAGCAATGCTTAGGTTATCAATAGTACCAGATGCTTTAGAAATTGTACCAGTAAGTCTTTCACTCTCGGTAAAGGTTCCAGTGTAGTCTACGATTTTAAGAATTCTTGGACCTTCTTGCCATCCATCGTTATTAGATACATATCCATATGCAGTTGCCTGCTCTTGAGTTTCACCTTGATATACATATTCTCCAGCAAGGAAACGTCCAGTAACTACATTAGCAGCAGCACCACCACCGAAAGAATCAGTGAGGAGGAGTTGACGACCGTCACCAGTGTTTGTGAATGAGATGAAGTCTCCAATTGCAGCATTATCGGCAGTAAGAGAGAGTCTCAGTTGATCATCTTCAAGAGAATTAGAGATTCCCGAAATAGCATAGTAAGTTGTGTTTCCATTCAATCTACCGAAAGATGAGATTGGAAGTGCAGGGTCAACACCAGATCCATCATCACTTACACTTACAGTAACAGCAGCACCAGGATTAATACCATGAGGGAACGAGAACTGAAGCAAGTTCAAGTCAAGGTTAACAACGTAGTTAAACTGAGACTTAAGTGAGACTGTAGGTTCTGAAGAATATCCTGATCCAGGATCTTTAACTTCAATTTGATCAATACGACCGTTTCTGATAGTTGCTTCTGCAGTAGCTCCAGTTCCACCACCACCGTTGATTTCTACAGTTGGAGGTGTAGCATATCCAGAACCAGGATCGGTAACAGTGATGCTATCAAGGATGCTCGTGCTAGTCAACTGAACGTTAACGGGGAACGTAATCTCAGGACGGAGGGTATAATCGTGAGTATAATCAAAACCAAAGTTGTTATTCTTCAGTTTCTTAATCTTACCGATTTCATTTGCCTTAACAAAGACAGATGCTCCAGATCCATTAGGTGGAATAATAACGTTTAGGTCTGCACCAGATCCAGCAAGACTAGATCCAAGAATACCTGGGACAGATTCAATATCAATAAATGCTGTAGTATATCCTTTACCAGGATCAGTAACAACGATTCTACTAATCTGACCTGGGATAACACCACCTTCAGCATCAGTACCATCTTCTACAGTAATATTGACTTTTCCTCCTTCACCATCACCACTAATATCAATACCAGTATATTCACCCAAAGCATACTCAGTTCCAGGTTCCGTAATTTCAACTCTTTCAATTTTACGATTTGAAACGATACTAGAGATAACTGGTAACTTAGTATAGAATCCACCACCATTAATCAGGCGAATATCTCCAATTGGACCAGCAGCTGCTTTAGAATATGTTTCATACGTGGTTCTAGTTGAACTAGCATCACTTTCAGTTTCATTAAGAAGAGGGAACTTAAAGATCGTTGCACCAGAGGTAATCGTTGCACCATCCAAACGGTTGATGATAAAGTTACCTGCATATGGTGACGTAATCACGTCTAGATAAGTTCCTGAATCTACAGGTGAAGTATCTCCAGTTCTAGATGGATCAAAGTAATATGAGATATTAGTAACGTCATTAGCAACTGACAACTGAACATATGGTTCTGGATCAGATCCATTTTGAATACCAGGAGTACCAACTCTTTGGATTGAGTTGAAAGAATACTCTAGTTTGAATAGATTATCTTTTGAGAATGAGAAGAAATATCCTTCCAGTGAAGGATCTCCCAACATAAACTGATACTTATGCTGATAGAACATTTGAAGCACAGGATGCTTCGTAAATATCTCAATGATAGATGCAGCTCCGATAGTAGTAGTTGCAATGTTCCTTAAAGTAATTGCATATTCTCTACTTGAAATTAATTGAGATACTGAGAAAGAACCATTGAATTGAGCATCAGCATTTCCAGTGATAAACAAATTATCACCAACAGACAATCTATGAGCATTATCAGTCTTAATGAATACTTTGTCAGTATTACTAACTGCCTCAATCTGAAGAATTTTATCCAAATTAGTTACTAAGGTAATCTCAGTAACAGCAGTCAATCCACTGATTGTCAATTGAGATCTATCTGCATTATAAGTAACTTGATCAATATTTGGTGTGATTACACTACCAATGATAAAAGGAGAACCTGCAGGTGCAGTATCGTCAATTCTTACACTGAAATCTTCTTGTGCATAATTTTTGAACCTTGCATCTAATCCAGATGGGATATCAAAGATAAATGTACCTTGTGTGGTTGAGAATGGTTGTTTGGAGAATTGGTACGAAGCAATATCATTTTGCTCCAACCCACTTGAGGTAATTTCTCCACTTTCTTCAAAACCTTGCCAAGTAGACTCACTTCCATATTGTGCAATATAGATACCAGAAGTA
>Ga0187219_1000066_pt1 | contig 39876 bp, 45 predicted proteins | sample 13SPOviralmetaG_FD_130162 | JGI IMG/M metagenome (GOLD analysis project Ga0187219, IMG submission 130162) | Marine viral communities from the oligotrophic San Pedro Time Series (SPOT) site, San Pedro Channel, CA, USA - 13 SPOT_SRF_2010-07-21... | ecosystem: Environmental > Aquatic > Marine >... | reverse complement strand
CAAGTTGTAGAGTCATAACGATAATATTGGCAGGTTAGGGTTAGGGGTAGCCCTAGCCTGTCTTTTGACTTTGTCTGTACTAAGTGTATAAGCGACTTCGTGATCACACAGATATGCTTCAATAGAAATATAAAGCTTGCCGTCGCGTTTCTAGCTTAGTACAGACTTTACTTTTTACTATCATGCTAACCACTTTCACCGTAACAGAAACATACACTGTAACTGCTAACACAGATGCAGAGGTGTATTCAGCAGTTGTCGATCAAGACTTCTCCAACGTACAAGTCAATCTCGATAAACGCAAAATTCACATCGAACCTAATTATTAACATTATGTCCATATACAATAAACCAACACCAACACCTGACCCTGAGCCACAGAAGGTCATTCCTATCCAAGATCTAACATCTCTCATCGATGGTCTTGTTGATTCACTATTCGACAATCATAACTTCTTAGAAAGATTACGTGACGAAATCACAGAAACTGCTGACATCGATGGTAACTTCGAAGATAAACTTCTAGATAACAGAGATTGTATCACTGACATCGTAAAACAAGATGTTGTTGTAACTATAGAAGGTGCTTACCTATCAAGTTAATATTATGGGACTAGATCAATATTTATTCAAACAAGATGCACCTGAAGAAGTAGGCACTTGGCGTAAACAGCCTTGGCTTGATAACTATATGTGCAGATTATGGACTGACCGTACTGACAACACGTTCAATATGCAACGACTATCATTGTCGTTAGAAGATATCAAAATCATTCTTGATAAACTCAAAGATCCTGACTCTGACATACATCCTAACGAAGATGATACAGGTGGGTTCTTCAACGTAGACAACACTGAATGGTATCAAGAAGAACTTTCAAAAACTATAACATACTTTCAAGATGCACTTGCAGACACTCAATCAGGAAAACAAATCTTCTACACCAATTGGTGGTAATACTTATGGAAAAATCAGCATTAAACAACTTGAAGAGATCTGTGGTTCTCTATCAGCACCGTCCAAAATGCCTTGCTATGGCTATTCACTCCCTGCTGCTCTTTGTAAGACAGGTTCCAAACTTCGAGACGTTAAAGGCTCGGTATGTTTCGGATGCTACGCTCACAAAGGTCGCTATGGTTTTAACAATGTTCAATCTGCTCTTCTGTATCGTTATAATGCTCTGATGTCAGACCGTCATAAATGGCGGACAGCTATCACGGAACTAATACGTCGCAAAGAAAAGTCAGGCTACTTTCGTTGGCACGACTCAGGCGACATACAAGACCTCGAACATTTACAAGATATCAATGCTATTGCTCTTGCTCTACCGCACATTACCTTTTGGATACCAACAAGAGAATATGACATTGTTAATCAATTCTTAAAGACGCAATCCCTCGCCACTAACTTATCTCTTCGTCTATCCGCTACAATGGTAGGTTCTTCACCACCAACAAAACGTCACAGATTGACCTCCACTGTAGATTGGAATGACGCACCTCAAAACTGCCCTGCACCTACTCAACAAAACAAATGCCAGGACTGCAGGGCTTGTTGGGATCCAAATGTTCCTAACGTAAATTACAAATTACATTGAATTATATATATGCTTGCTATGCAATAATACTCATAAACGTAATAATCACGATGTTCGTGTTGTTCGGTAAATAATCACAAAGGCTATCTAGTTCACTCTAGGTAGCCTTTTTTTATGCTTATTTTTTGTGCAGTTCTACTATCACGCGTTACGACGATTCTTTTTTTGTTACGACGATTCTTTTTTTTGTCACCACTATCACGCGTTACAACCGTTATTCACTTTGTTACTTGACAACAGATTCACAATGATTCACATTGGTGACAATCAACACTAATCCCTTCTAACAAAAGGGTTAACAAGTTAAATGGAATACGTTTGGATACCGTTCGAACGACTTGGGAGATAAACAACAATGAGTATACGAAGAAAAGGCAGACAATATCAAGCGGACATTATGATAAAAGGTGTTCGTTTTAGAAAATCATTTACCACAGCAAGAGATGCAGAGGTATGGGAAGATGAATTAAGAAGAAGAAAATCACTAGGATTAGACATAGCTGAGTTGGTAAACGAAGAACCAATGATCACTCTAGATGAAGCTATGGAAAAGACTTACCACAAGTATTGGAAGAATACCGACAGTGCTTACGGTAACAGTCAAAAGATGAGAGAAATAATGACGTTCTTTCCTCGTGACACTTTGTTAAGTGATGTTACTACAACTGCTCTTGATGACTTTATTGAGTGGCTTCAGGAGAAAGGTAATGCTGACGCAACTATCAACAACAAGCTCAATATTATTTCAAAGACTTTTACGTGGGCTAAGCTGCGTAATATTCATAAAGATGCTCCACACATTGAGCGTAAGAAACTTAAACACGGAAAGCCTAAAGTTTTTAGTGATCTAGAAATTGGTTCAATAAGAGCATTTTTAAATGGAGATAAAACTCTTATTGAAGGTATTCCTAATCAACTGTTCTTAGACTTTTTTGATTTTAGTTTAGAGTCAGGTATGAGGTCTGCAGAGGTCGCTAACTTTAATAAGAAAACAGATATGCGAGAAGATCCTACTCTTGGTTATGTTATTGATATAGAAGAAACTAAAAATGATCTTTATCGTTGTAACCCTATGACGGATAAGATGATTGAAATATTACAACGTTATGATGATGAGGTACCTTTTGATCTAGTAACTCAAAAACGTAGATACAAAGTTTGGACACAAGTAAGAGCAAGATTAGACATTGATGATCCTGAATGGATTATGTATTTGACAAGACACACTTGTGCAACACGCTTGGTGTCATCAGGAGTGAATATAATGGTTATTCAGAAGTATATGGGACACAGGAAGATTGAAACTACTCTTAGGTATGCTACAACTCGTCCTGAAGACCTTATGAATGCTTCTAAAGCTCTTAACAATCAAGAATATAAAACCGCATCTTAATAATGTCAGACTTAAATCTAAGTAAAGAAACTGAACGCATCCTTGTTCGTGGCTTAAATGCTATGACCAAGGCTTGCGACTCCCTCACAAAACAAAATGATATCCTGAATGAAGATATTCAAAAGCTAAAAGCAAAACTTGCTAGGCTTCAGGATAGAATCATTGTCAACGAAGAGTCCAAAGAGTGACAAAGAAGAGCATAAAATCAGCAACCCTGTTACGGAAAACGGTGACAAATAGAGACAAATAAATGACAATGTTAGTGTTTTGTCACCTGAGATTATATAATAAAATCAAGGACTTAATGTTGGTCGGGGCGGAGAGATTCGAACTCCCGATTATAACCCTTTCAAAAAACCGCAGTATCTAAGCATTTGATTTAAATAGCTTATTCTAATCCCATCTAAAACATCACTTCACCTTGATGACAAATTGGTGACAATTAATTTATGGCAGACAAATTAAATCAATCGGAATTAAATACTGAGATGATCGAGATCGGAGTCGGACGATACCGTAATCGTGTCGAGAAGACAAGAGATCGTTCATCTGAATTAGAAACAAATTACGGACAACGTTTAATGCGTGGTCTTATTCCTAAATTTAAAAAAGGAATTGATGATTGGGTACAAGGCTTCACTCACAAAAACTTAGCAAGGTATCAGCAAGAACTTTTAACAATGGATACGAAGGTTATTTCCTTCATTGCTATACGTGCCGTCATCGACAGTATTACCCATAAAAGATCTCTAGCTTCTTGTGCTTTGTTTCTTGGTGCTCGTATCGAGGATCAGAATAGATGTGTATTTTTACAGGAGACAAATGGTGACGTTGCAGGAGGAATTTTAAAAGGTGCTCAAAAACGTAAAGGTCTTAAACAACAGATAAGACATATCCGCTCGTCAATGAAACACGAGACAGATAAAAAAGATGCTCCTGAATTTAAAAGATGGGCTCACAGAGACAAGTTAAACACAGGTGTAAATCTCATTGAGATTCTTAGAGTTACTACAGGAATTATTGAGTATGTTTATCTTGGTGGTAGAAAGAACCGTAAGCCTACAAGATACGTGTCAGCAACTGCAGAGACTATTCAATGGATCGAAGACTACAATAACAACAAAGAGATGTTAGAACCCTTTTGGTTGCCTACTGTAGAGCTTCCTAAAGATTGGACAAATGTTTGGGACGGAGGATACGCTACAGAAGACACAAGCCTTCCTAAGCTACCGTTTATCAAAACAAACAACATGGATTATCTAAGACGTATTCCTACGCAACTAGACAATCCAATGGAGGCTACTAATTTAATTCAACAAACTCCTTGGAAAGTTAACTCCCCTGTTCTCAAAGCTATGGAATGGGCTTGGGAAAACAATGTTAATGTTGGTGGTTTACCTAGTCGTGAAGACGAACCTCTCCCACCTATACCAATGGATATGAAAGATAATCCTGATGCTAATAGACGTTGGAGACAACAAGCAGCACAGATCTACGATTACAATTTATCAACCAAGTCACGAAGATTACTGATCGCAAAAATCTTGTATTTAGCTAAGAAGCTTGAAGGTAATAGATTCTTCTATCCAACACAAGCTGACTTCAGAGGACGCTTGTATAACATCCCTGCTTTCCTTGGTGTTCAGGGTCCTGATGTTTGTCGAGGATTGTTAGAGTTTAATCGTCCTGAAAAAATCAAGAATGAAACCGATGCTTTTTGGCTTGGTATTCATGGTGCCAATGTATGGGGTAACGATAAGATCTCCCTGATGGATCGTTACAATTACTCTTCAGATAACTCAGAGATGGTTGAGAGGATCGCTGAAGACCCTACAAAGAATCTTGAATGGTTAGAGGCTGATAAACCTTGGAGCTACCTTGCGTGGTGTTTTGAGTGGGCTCAGTGGACTAAGTACGGTAAGTTAGAGTCAAGACTCCCTTGTGCTATGGATGCCTCTAATAACGGCTTACAGATACTATCATTGCTAATGCGAGATGAGTATGGAGGACAAACAACAAACGTCACTCCTAACAAACTTCCTGCAGATATCTACGGTGTTGTCGCTCAACAAGTAATAAAACACCTTACAATTGCCTCTACAAGTGGCGATCATATTGCGAAGACTTGGCTTGATTTTGGTATTGATCGCAAGACCACCAAACGAGCTGTGATGACCTTTTTCTACGGAGCTACCTACTATAGTTGTAGAGCTTACACCGATGAATGGTTTCAGGATAAATTAAGAAGTAGGAAAATTCCTAATCCATTTGATCACGATGAAAGATATGTTGTTGTTGGTTATCTAGCTAAACTTGTTTGGCAGTCAATTAACGAAGTTTTAGACAAACCTAAACAATGTATGTCTTGGATGCACCAAGTCGCTAAAGAAGTTTCCTCCCATGGGAAAGACCTTAATTGGGTTTCTCCTAGTGGATTCCCTGTCTGTCAGTCTTATAAGAATACACGTGCTGCCAAAGTGTCGTCTAAGATTTACGGACAGGGAGTTCATATTTATTTTGAGAATGAGCTTGACACTGTATCTCCGCGTCTCCAACGTCAGGGGATTGCACCGAATTTCGTCCACTCATTAGACGGAGCAATGCTACATCTCTCAGTTATAAAAGCTCACCAACACCATCAAATATACGACTTCTCAATGATACACGACTCATACGGAACACATTCAAATAAATGTCAGTTCTTTGGTGAAGCTTTACGAAATGTTTTTTACGAAACGTTTAAAGATGATCAGTTACAAATTTTTAAATCTCAAATTGAAAAAGACGCTCAAGTCACTCTGCCTGATGTTCCTGCTTATGGAAATCTTGATCCTTCAGATGTCTTAAGAAGTGTCTATTTCTTCTCATAATAACAACCAACACAAAGGAAACTATATGCAAAATATAACTAGCCCAAAAGGCAAAGCCGTATACCCACAAGTAAATGAACCAAACTATAAGTTTGATCAAGGTGGGATGTACTCAATCAAATTACACCTAACCGAAGATGACTTTAAAGTTTTTGAAGGTCAGGTAAAAGATTACGTAGAAGCTCAGTATCAAGCAGAATGTGCCAAGACAGGTAAGAAGCTTAAAAGAGCTAACTCATCTCCTATCCGTATCACTGATGAAGGTGACTTCGAGATATACGCTAAACAAGCAGCAAAGAAAGAAACGGTTAAAGGACCGATGACTTTCTCTATTGCTTTGTACGACAGCCAAGCAAAACCAATGAATGAAAAAATTGGTAGTGGATCAACTTGTAAGATCGCTGTTAAACCTTGGACTTGGTATAACCCATCTCTAGGTTTCGGTTACACCTTACAATTATCTGCAGTTCAAGTTATCGAACTCAAAGAGTACTCTTCAGGTGGCTCTAGTATGTTCGGTGTTGAAGATGGAGGCTTTGTAAGTGAGAGCCTAGAAACAGCGTTTACTAAAGAAGAAGATTCTGATTTTGCCCCAAGCTTCTAATAAGTTTCGTAGTAAGTTTGAGAAGACGATTGCTGCTAACCTTAATCGGTTAGGAGCGTCGTTCTCTTACGAGACCTTAAAGTTAGAGTATACCTTACCTAAAAAGTATACTCCTGATTTTATATTAGATAATGGAATTATCATCGAAGCAAAAGGATATTGGGATGGAGCTGACAGAACTAAGCATCTAGCTGTTCGCAAAGAGCACCCTACCCTTGATATCCGTTTTGTTTTTCAAAACGCTTACAATCGAATTAACAGTCGATCTAAAACAACATACGCCCAATGGTGCGATAAGCACGACTACACTTGGGCTCACCAACGGATTCCTAACGAATGGCTTTTATAAAAACACATGAACCCTGAAATGATTGCGGTTCTTCCGATGCCCTCTGTACCAACGAGGATGGAAGTACATACTGCTTCTCTTGTAGCGAGTTCAACAAATCAACCAACCAACAAAATATGACTTATGTTCAATCACAACCCAATAACACTTCTTTCGTCCAAGGCGAGATTACTGATCTCCCTGCTCGGAAAATCAATCGCGATACTTGTAAACGCTACGATTATCGAGTCGGCAAGGCTAACGGCAAACCTGTTCACATTGCTAATTATAAAAACAGCGAAGGCTCTCTTAACGCTCAGAAACTTCGGTATGAGGATAAGTCCTTCTCTTGTAATGGTTCTCCCACGACTTTTTTTGGTCAGCATCTGTTTCCTAATGGTGGGCATCATCTTTGTATTACAGAAGGTGAGATCGATTGTCTTACGGTTTCACAACTACAAGCAAACAAATGGGCTGTAGTAAGTCTCCCAACAGGAGCTCAGTCAGCTAAGTCAGTCTTCCAACGTCATATGAATTGGCTCGATAAGTTCGGTCATATTGTGTTGATGTTTGATAACGATGAACAAGGACAAAAGGCAGTAGAGCAAGTAGCACACTTATTACCTCTTGGTAAAACTCGTGTAGCTAAACTACCTTTAAAAGATCCTAATGAAATGCATCTCCAAGGTAGAGGTAAAGAAGTTGTTCTTGCTTGCTTTGATGCTAAACCTTTTAGACCTGATTCAATCATTGATGGCTCAGAGATCCTAGAACGTTTAACTACTTTTAAATCTTACGATACTATTCCTTATCCTTTCGAAGGACTTAACAATCTCACAAAGGGTTTACGTAAATCTGAGATCGCTACGTTCTGTGCAGGAAGTGGTGTAGGAAAGTCACAAGTCTGTAAGCAAATCGTTCAGCACATTCTCACAACTACCGACAAGAAAGTTGGTATGATTGCTCTCGAAGAATCTATTGAACGAACAGCAAACAGTATCATCGGATTAGAGTTAGGTAAACAAATACACCTAGAACCTTTTAGTCCTGATGCTAAATACAAAGAAGCTTACAGTAAGACTGTTGGTTCAGGTAAATTCTATTTATATGATCACTTTGGTTCTCTTGATGCTGATCATCTTCTTAGCCACGTTCGTTATATGATCAAAGCTCTAGAAGTTGATTACATTGTTTTAGATCACCTTAGTATTGTTGTTAGTGATATGGACGGAGACGAACGTAAGACTATCGACAGACTTATGACTAAGCTTAGATCTCTCGTACAAGAGACCAACGTAGGACTGCTCTTAGTGAGTCACCTCAAACGTCCTGAAGGTAGAGGTCACGAAGAAGGAACAGCAACTTCTCTAGCCCATCTCAGAGGCTCTGCAAGTATTGCACAATTATCGGATACAGTTTGTGGTTTGGAAAGAAACCTACAAGCCGAAGAGAATAGACACAGAACTAATATTAGAGTTCTTAAAAACCGTTTCTGCGGACTGACAGGTGTTGCTTGTACTTTACAGTACGACGAGAACACAGGACGTATGCAAGAACACGCTTGGGAAGGAGAAGAAGATGTCGCACGTCCCTTCTAAAATACTTTTCTTTGATATAGAAACTAACGGCATTGATGACTTCAGTACTCTTGAAGGTCTAGAAGTCTGTCATTGTATGTCAGTTTACGATCCTAAGATCGACGCGATGAAATCCTTTACCAACAGTAACATGGAGGAAGGATTAAATCTTTTAGGTAGTGCAGATTATATCTGTGGTCACAACGTTATTGGTTTTGATATTCCTGCTCTGTTTAAATTATTTAAGTTTAATCACCCAAGAATTTTAGACACATTAATAATGGCTCGTTGTATCTATCCTGATCTACGTAACGATGACTTCAAACGTGAAAACCTTGAGCCTAAATTATTTGGATCACACAGCCTTAAAGCTTGGGGACATCGTATAGGTTCTCACAAAGGAGACTTTGGAGAAACTACCGATTGGTCACAATGGTCAAAAGAGATGCAAGAGTATTGTGAGCAAGATGTTTTTGTTACCTTTGATTTATACAAATATCTAATGGAGAAAAATCCATCACAACAAATGCTTAAACTCGAACACGACTTTGCGTTGTATATGAGACAGCAAGAGTGGGATGGTTTTCCTTTTGATTTAGCTAAAGCTGAAGAGCTTGCAAAGACTCTAGTAGTTCGTCGTCTAACTTTAGAAGAAGAGCTACAAGTTGCTTTCCCTCCTACTATCATAGAAACCAAAAGCTTTCAGTGGCAGGATGCAGATGGGAAACAATTCCCAACAAAGAAAGCAATGGTTGAAAGCGGCTATAAACCAAAGGACTGTTTCCGTGGTGAGCGTAAGACCAAATCAATTCCATTTAATCCTGCATCAAGAGATCAGATTGCTTTTAGATTAATGGAGAAAGGTTGGGAGCCTGCTGCGTATGACGGTAAACGTCCAAAGATTGATGAAGGCGTTCTAAAACAAATAGGAACACCTGAAGCTGAACAACTCTTAGAGTACTTGCTACTCACTAAAAGACTTGGACAGCTTGCAGAAGGTGCTAACGCTTGGTTGAAGCTTGTTAAGAATGGTGTCATTCACGGACAAGTAAATACCAACGGAGCAGTATCAGGAAGATGTACACACAATCGTCCTAATCTAGCTCAAGTACCTTCCGTTAGAAGTATTTTAGGAAATGAATGTAGAGAACTTTTCACTGCTCCTGAAGGTAGTGTTCTTGTTGGTTGTGATGCTAGTGGTTTAGAGCTTAGATGTTTAGCCTCTTATCTAGCTCACTACGACAAAGGAGAATACGCTAAGATTGTTCTTGAAGGTGATGTTCATACTGCTAATCAAAAAGCAGCAGGACTAGAAACTAGAGATCAAGCTAAGACCTTTGGATACGCTCTAATCTATGGAGCAGGTGATGCAAAGTTAGGAGCTATTGCAGGTGGATCAACGCAACAAGGAAGACGTTTAAGACAGAACTTCTTTGATGCTATTCCTGCCTTCAAAAGACTCCTGAGTGATGTTGAAGACACTGTAGATAACAAAGGTTATCTCAAAGGTTTAGATGGACGGAAGCTCCCCTGTCGTTCTAAACACAGTGCTCTCAACGTCCTCTTACAGTCTGCAGGAGCCGTTATAATGAAACAAGCTCTCATAGAGTTCGTAGAGAGTGCTTGTAAGCCTTTTAAACTCCACGGAAATATTCACGATGAAGTTCAATTTAGTTGTGCACCTGAGCACGCTGATGAACTTGGTCAGTGTTTTGTAGATGCTATCAAACAAGCAGGAAAGACACTCGACTTTCTCTGTGAGTTAGATGGTGAATTTAAAGTCGGCAACAATTGGAAGGAGACTCACTAATGGATGATCACAATATGAAAGAATACATTATGTATGGAATAGACGTTAAGATCCAAGAAAAAGAAAACGAGATTAAAGATCTATCAACTCAAGTCGATGACAGAACTCGTAAAATTACGCAACTCAAACAAGACATAAACAAAATACAACAACTAAAAACAACAATATGATTGCTTTAATAGATGGCGATATGGTTGCTTACAGGGCAGCCTTCCTCGCTGAAACAGAAATAATGTGGAATGACCAATATTGGACACTTCACTCAGAGCCTAGCAAGATGCAGTCTGAGGCTATACGTCACGTTGGTGAATTAATGGATGAAGCTAATTGCGATTCCGTTGAGCTTGCTTTCTCTTCTAAGAAGAACTTCAGAAAAGACCTAAACCCTCTTTATAAGTCTAACAGAAAAACAAAGCGTAAGCCTTTAGGACTTAGTGCTCTCATTGAGTGGATGTCAGCTAATTGGAAATCTTACACTGTAGATAATCTTGAAGCTGATGATGTTATTGGTATTATGGCATCTAAGCCAAACAACAACTACATCGCAGTGAGTGGTGACAAAGACTTCAAGACTATACCTTGTAAGTTCTACGACTTCACTCGTAAGCAGTTTCACGATATTACAAAAACAGAAGCTGACTTTACTCATCTATGTCAAACCTTAGCAGGAGATCCTACAGACGGATACGCAGGTCTTAAAGGTTTCGGTATGGTTACTGCTGAGAAATATCTTAACAAACACGGAGCTACTTGGAAGTCTGTTGTTGATGCTTATACATCAAAAGGCAGTAACGAAACAGAAGCTCTTTTAAACGCTCGTATGGCTTATATTCTACGCCACGGAGACTACACTAAATCAACAAAGAAAATAAAACTATGGAACAGCTAGAATTTGACTTTATGAAAAATGATTCAACACTCCCTGATTCAGGAGAACGCTCTAACTTTGATACAGGAGCAGTTCGTGATGCAATGAACGGAAAAGGTCTTCCTTCATTATTACCTATCGCAGCACTTCGTAGAGCCTCTCAAAGGTTTGAAGAAGGTGCTACAAAATACGGTAGGAACAATTGGCAAAAAGGTATTCCTTTAAGTCGTTATGTTGATGCTATGTACCGTCACCTTTGGCAGTACATGGAAGATGATAAAGCAGAGGATCACGGTGGTGCTGTTATTTGGAATGCTATGTGTTTGGTACAGACAAAAGATTGGATTGATCAAGGAAAACTCCCTACAGAGCTTGATGATATAGGCATAGGAAGGAATAAATATGATACTTAAAAACACGTCAAATTTTCCAAGTATTCCTAAAGAGGTTGTAGAATCTCTTAACAAAGCTTTCCCTATGAAAGATTTTGGAGCGAATACGGAACATTCGTCGCTCTTATTTCATTATGGACAAAGATCAGTAATAAACTTTCTGACTTCTAAATATAATGAACAAAATGAAACAATTATAAATAAAGAAGAATAATTATGTGCACAGGCTCCCCTGACATTCCTGACCCTCCTATTCCTCCTGCTCCTCCTCCGCCTCCGACAAAAACAGCGGAAAAGGTAGATAGAAGTACAGGGGAAAAGAAAAAGAAAAAAAGAGGCGTAGGCAATTTAACAATCAAAAGAGCTTCTGAAAACTCAGGAAGTAATATTCCAAGTTACGGAGGTAATACTAAAGGATCAAATATACCTAAATAATGGCAACTAGAAATATAACAGGCGTTAGAAATAACTCTGACGGATCAACAACTGCATTAAACTATGCGATCGGTAACGATAACTCAGGTCAAATAAGTGCAAGTGATACGCTTACAACAAGCAACCTCACTTTAACACTTGATTGGGGTCCTATGGAAGGAACTCTAATGTGCAGCGGTACATTCGGTGGAGGAACAATAACACTATCTCAGAAGGTAGGCTCCGTATATGTAGACTTAGCAGACAGTGCTTTAACTGATGCAGGAGGATACAAATTCACAAGCGGATCTAGCTCAATGAAAGCTACTCTAAGCGGTGGTGGTGGTAGTTCATCTGTATTTGTACAAATAAACGCTCTTTAAATGAATATCCAAGGTCAAGTAACTTCACTTGTGCAGAAGCAGAGGCAGGGACAAATTAAAGTCGCTGCGTTACCTAATATATTTAATGATGCGTTTTCTATGTATGGGGTAGATGATTATTTAGGAACAGGAAATGCTGTTGTAAGATTATATAATTCTAGTTCATCACCACAAGAAAGAGATTTTACTGCTGCTGAGTTAACTGATGGAACTTATACTTCTTGGTACGTAAGTGGTACTACAAGAGTATACAAACTATATGACCAAAAAGGCGTAAGTGGTCACGATTTAACCGCAGGAGGTTCACAGTCTAGTCAAGCTCCTGCATATGTAAATTCAGGGAATTATATGGATTTTGCGGCTGTAGGTTATTATCAATATGCAACAATGGGTACTTATACCAATCCTCAAAGCATAGAAGACGCTTTTAATAACAACGTAGTTTCAAGTAACAATACAATGGTGTTCTCAGGACAGAAAAAAGGAAGCCAAATGTATCACTTACCTGTTTCAGGGCGTTCATTTATTGGAATGAGAGACACAGTTTCCCCTGTAGGTTTAGAACAAGCAGAGCATAGATATATCGGAATAACTATGTCGATGTTTTCCACAAACATAGAAGTATCAGGAAAAGACACAAGCCAAACTTTAGTGAAAAAAACCGAAACCCCTCAGGTAACGTTATCTCCCAATATGACTACATACGCAGGTGGTGTAAATAGAGTTTTTGCTTCAAGTGTAGTTGGAACTTACTTTGATTTGTTTGTAGACGGAGTAGAAAAACTTGTTGGCTCTAACACTACCGCCTTAAGTAGTCAGATGCGTATAGGTCGATTTCAATTCGGTAATAACGCTTGGTACACAAAAGGATGTGCATTTTTTAATAAACGATTAACACAAGATGAACACACTAGAGTTCATAACATAATGTCAGCCACATACTAATATGCCTAAATTTTTAAAATACGATACAGAACAAAAAGCTTTCGATAGAGCAGATATTGAAGGACAAGCAAGAAACTTACCTTATTGGCAAGACCCTACACAGTTTGAAATTAGACGCTATAACGCACCTTTTTATACAGCCGATGAAGAATGGGCTTTAGAAGTTACCGAATATACAACTTTAACAGACGAAGAAGAAACTCAAACTGTTTCTGAGTTAAACATGGAATTTAATTAATATGAATTATTCAACTGCAGAATCACTCTACACTTCACACGAAGGAAATAGATGGAACTATCTAGATCGTGCTAGAGACTGTTCAAAGCTTACTATACCCTACATAATGCCACAAGATGGTTTTGGTGCTCATAGTCGCTTAGAAACTCCCTTTCAAGGCGTTGGGGCAAGAGGAACTAATAATCTTGCATCTAAACTATTACTCGCACTCCTTCCCCCTAACGCCCCATTTTTTAGGTTAAAGGTAGACGAGCAAAAGCTCAAAGAAGAAGGAGCACCTGACGAAGTACTTTCAGAAATGGAGACGAGCCTTCAAGCCATAGAAGATAGAATTATGGATGCTGTTGCTAAAGAGTCTTACAGAGTTGGACTCCACGAGGCTCTCAAGCACCTTATCGTTGCAGGTAATGTTCTTTTATATATGCCTGAAGAAGGTGGATTAAGAGTATTTCATTTAGATCGCTTTGTTGTAAAACGTGATCCTATGGGTAATATCTTACACATCGCTACTAAAGAGGATGTTGCTTATGCTGCTCTTCCACAAGAGATCAAAGATCAAATAGGAGTAGAAAAGGGTAAAGACGAGACTTGTTCTCTTTATACTGCTTGCTGTCTAGAAGGTGATAAGTGGCATATATGGCAAGACATCAACGGAACAAAGGTTCCTAATTCAGAAGGTTATTTCAAACTAGACGAGTGTCCTTTTATTCCTCTAAGATTCTCTCGTATTGACGGAGAGGACTACGGACGTGGTTACGTTGAGGAATACTTGGGTGACCTACAAAGTCTTGAAGCTCTTACCAAAGCTATCGTAGAAGGTAGTGCAGCAGCAGCTAAAGTGTTGTTTATGGTTAATCCTAACGGAACAACAAGACCACGTACTTTAGCAGAAGCTCCAAATGGTGGTATTGTTCAGGGAAGTCAAGCTGATGTCTCTGTGCTTCAATTAAACAAATTTAATGACTTTAGAGTCGCCCAAGAGACTATCGGACAAATCAAAGAGCGTCTTGCTCATTCGTTCCTTATAACGAGTGCACAAGTACGTAACGCTGACCGAGTGACTGCAGAAGAGATTAGAATGCTCTCTCAGGAGCTTGAAAGTGCTCTAGGAGGTCTTTACAGTCTACTATCATCAGAAATGCAACTTCCAATGATTAAGCGTCTGATGGTTATTCTAAACAAACAAAAGAAACTTCCAAAGCTTCCTGAAGACCTTGTAGAACCTGTAGTAGTTACAGGAATCGAAGCACTTGGACGTGGTAATGATTTACAGAAACTCGATCTGTTCCTAGCAGGAGCAGCTCAAGTAGTCGGAGCAGAAGCCGTCGGTGGTTTCCTAAATGTAGGAGAGTACTTTAAACGTCGTGCTACTGCCCTTGGCATCAAAACTTCAGGCTTAATGAAGTCAGAAGAACAATTGCAGGCGGAACAACAGCAAGCACAACAGATGCAAATGCTTCAACAGCTTGGACCGTCAGGTATAAATGCAATGAGTAAACAAGCTGATACTGCTCAAAAAATAGAGGCAGATCAACAACAAACTAGCGAGTAATAAATATGGATAAAGTAGAAATTAATGAACCTACAGCAGGAGAAGGTGAAAACCTTACCCTTGAACAACAATCAGCTATGCAAGATGCACAAGCTAACGGTGAATTAAATACATCAGAAACACCTGCGACAGATCGTCCTGAGTGGCTTGATGAGAAGTTTAAATCACCTGAAGATATGGCAAAAGCATATAAAGAACTTTCATCAAAAATAGGAACAAATGAAACAGAAACTAATGAGCCTCAAGAAACAAGTGACGACAGTCCTCAACAAAATGCAATCACTTCTGCAAGTGACGAGTATGCTGAAAAAGGTGAGCTCACTGAAGACACTTACGGTGAACTCGCTAAAGTCGGTATTACAAAAGACATGGTTGATATGTATATCGCAGGTCAAGAAAGCAGTAACACTGCCGAAACAACTGCTATACAAGATTCTATCGGTGGTGAAGACAGTTATAGAGCAATGGTCACTTGGGCTTCAGAAAATCTCTCAGAAGCAGAGCAAAACGCTTATGATGAGGTCGTTGAAAGCGGTAGCGTCGAAGCTGCTAAGCTTGCTGTTCAAGGTCTTAACGCTCGTTTCCAAGCTTCAGGAAAAGCTCCTACCTTAATGCAAGGTCAATCTCAAGGAAGTGGTGTTGTTCCATTTAACTCTGTTGCTCAAGTACGAGAAGCAATGTCCGACAAACGTTATGGACAAGATCCTGCTTTCCGTAAACAAGTAGAGCAACGAATAGCAATTTCAAACGTATTATAAAATGACTACAGAACTAATAGCAATGCTCGGCGGTGGAGCTAGTGGTTTCCTATTTAAATTAATAGGAACTATGGTTACATCACAACAAGCAAACGTCGATAACTTAATCAAGAAACAAAAAGCTTCTGATGCAAGTGCAGATGCAGCAGCAAAACGAACAGGTGATGGTGGTGCAATTGTAAGACGTATAATTGTTGTTACAGTTCTTTTCGGTGTAATCATTGCTCCGTTTATCCTAGCTCATAGTAATGAGGGGGTAACGGTAGCCAATGAGTACAGTAAATGGTTTGGGCTCTTCAAAGGCACAAGCTACCAAACTCTTCATGGGTATGTAATATTACCTGAAATAAGGCAAACAGTATTAGCTATAGTTGGTTTTTACTTTGGATCCTCTTCAGTCAAGTAGCTATGGCATTACCTCAATCAGTAAAACTCAATACATTTTTAGATGCTCTAAGATGGCAGGAGTCAAGTCATCGAGATGATGTTCCTGATGGAGATAAAGGCTTAGCTTACGGACCGTATCAGATGCACGCAGTAATGGTTAGAGAATCTAACCTAATGGCAGGCACTAATTACACTCACGAAGATGCTAGAGACCCTGAAAAGGCTCACGATATGGCTAAGAAGCTCTATTTTGCTTTTGATAAGTATCTTAAAGGAAGAGGCGTAAAGCCTAAAATGTCGCATTTTCTTGCGATGTGGAACGGAGGACGTGCAGGATATCAATATGTTGATGGCGACGCGAGTTCTATAAAGAACTTTGATCAGGAGAAAAAAGATAATCTAGACGAATATATAAGAAAGTTTAGAGAAGAAAGCTTACCTTACATTTTAAAACAAACAGATTCAATACAGGAGCAACCAATACAAAAGGTAGCCTCTGTTGAAGAAGAAACACCAAACGCAATCAACCGTCATAAAGGCGATGTTAATGCAGGTGTTGTTCCTGAACCTACAGGAATATAAGACTTTTGTCAGTTACTTAAAGTAGCAGAGACCCTTGCGAGGATAATCTTGATAAGCAAACCAAGTGATGGACACCAAAAACAATAATAATAATAATAATCCCTAAATAATAGAAAGAAAAACTTATGACAGATTTCAATGCATCACGTCTAGGTCAAGTCAATGCTGCAAACGCAGTGGACGCTCTCTTTCTGAAGGTGTTCTCAGGTGAAATCTTAACTACATTCGAAGAAAAGAATGTAATGAAAGATTTACACATGGTTAGAACAATTTCTTCAGGTAAAGAAGCTCAGTTCCCTGTAACAGGCATTGCTGACGCAAAGTACCACACTGTTGGTCAAAACATAGTCGAGTCTAGCTCAGGCTATTTATCACAAATCAAACACGCTGAGAAAACCATCTCTATTGATGATGTTCTTATCGCTTCTACATTCATTGCAAATATCGATGAGTTAAAGAACCATTACGACATTCGTAGCATCTACGCTAAAGAACTCGGTAAGGCTCTTGCTAAACGTTTCGATATCGCAACAATGAAAACTCTTGTCGCTTCTGCACGTAGCTCTGCTGCGATCTCAGGTGGCAATGGTGGAACCATCTTAGGTGGATCTTCTTCATTATTCGCAGGTGCTGCTGCAACTGCTCCTGAGCTTATTGACGCTGCTTTCGGCATCGCTCAATCTCTTGATGAAAAAGACGCTCCTGAAGAAGGTCGTTTCATGTTGTTGAAACCTGCTGATTACTACACTCTTATCACTTCCGATAACACTGCTATCTCTTTAGCATCTAATCGTGACGCAGGTGGTACAGGTAATATCTCTACAGGTACAATTGCACAAGTTGCAGGTCTTAACGTAATCAAGACACAGCACCTTGCTGATGTTGCTGTTGCTGACGCTTCACAAAATCAGGATGATGACAACGCTGCTAACAACGTATTCGGTACTGCTGATGGTTACAATGCTGACCTATCTGCTACTCGTGTCGTTGGTGGTACTCGCGAAGCTATCGGTACTGTTAAATTACTCGACTTAGCTACTGAGTCTGAATACCAAATCGAAAGACAAGGTACACTATTCGTTGCAAAATATGCAATGGGACATGGCGTTCTTCGCCCTGAGTGTGCTGTTGAAGTACGATAAGTATTAACCCCTTACTAATCCTCACTCTCTAAAATGGGAGTGGGGATTTTTTTTATTATGGCAAAAAGAAAAGGCGTATCAATGCGTAAAGAGCATAAGAATCCATCAGGAGGATTATCTCAAAAAGGCAGAGATTATTATAACCGAAAAACAGGGTCTAATTTGAAAAGACCTGTGACATCGAAAAACCCTAAAGGTAAAGCAAAAGGACGTAAAAGATCGTTTTGTGCACGTATGAGTGGCGTTAAAGGTCCTATGAAAGACTCTAAAGGTCGCCCTACACGTAAAGCTTTAGCTCTTAGAAAGTGGAGATGCTAATGAAAGACTGTGGATGTAAAAAGTGTGATATGAAAAAACGTAAAAAACTCACGATTAAAAACAAGAAACCTAAAAAATCTAAATACTAATGGCTAAAATATGTCCTAAAGGAATAGCTTGGGCTAAACGAAAGTTTGATGTTTATCCTTCAGCTTATGCAAATATGGCTGCTTCTAAATACTGCAAATCTAGCACGTATGGAAAAGGTAAGAAGAAACGAAAGAACCTTAAAATTAAAAAGTAATGGGTGAATTAGCAAAATGGAGAAAACAACAATGGGTTCGTATTGGAACTGATGGAAATATCAAAGGACCTTGTGGCACCTCTAAAAACAAAAAGAACCCTGATCGCTGTCTTCCAAAGCGTAAAGCTTTAAGTATTGGTAAGTCTGCACGAGCAGCAACAGCAAGAAAGAAGAAGAGAGAACAAAAAGGTGGACGTAAAGTTGTATCTAATACAGCAAAAGCAAAAGTAAGGAATGGATAAGAAGACAGCCAAACGTATTCTACAAGACCACGAGAAGGCTCTAAAAGTCCTCTTAGAGTCCGAAGGAATGGGTAACGTAAAGGCTGAGGTTAAAGAAGCCGTTAAGAGTGCCTCAGAGGGCTCTAAAGCACTTAAAAAGACTCTTATAGATAGAGTAAAAGATTTACCTGTAATTCAGAAGGTTTCAGAGCTAGGAACAGCAGGAACAATAGCAGTCAGTACAGCAGCAGTAGCTCAGACTGATTTAGCTACAGATTTAACACAAGTATTTATTGCTGATGTTGCACAGGACGTTGTAGAAGAACGTTTCGAAGTGCCTATGTTCATCGATACTTTTGTTGACTTTGATGATCTCCACGTATGGGGACAAGGAATTATTTCCGAGAAGGTTTCCGAACTACAAGAGACTTCGTCACCTTCTTCTGTAAATGCGGATCCCACACCTCAATCCTCCGCTTCTTCACAAGGTACTTCCGACGATACTCCCTCTCAGAAGCCTTCCACTGAACAAAGCCAAGAACCAAAAGGAACGGAATCCAAATCAAAAGAAAGTAAATCATCTAACGAAGAGCCTGCAAAAGCAGATAAACAAGATAAGCAAGAACAAGCCCAAGAACAAAAAACTGAAGATAAACAAGAATCTCAAGAAGAAAAATCATCCCCTAAAACTGAGCAACAAACATCAGAAGTCAAGAATGATTTACCTATAATAGAAACCCCAATAGACACAAACGATTCATCAGTAAGACAAGTGTCTCCTACATCATAATGTTTGAATATATTTTTACTAATTACAGAGACGATCTCGTCGCAATGACTTTTACTTACATAGGCATCATATCAATTGTGATGATGTTCCTTCCTAAGAATAATTTTTTCAGTAAATTCTTTAGAGAGTTTGCTTCAATCTTCACATCAATATTTAAAAAATGAGTTACCTTATAGAAGACACAGAAACATCAATATCTTTCATAAACGTGAATGATGATTGGCAGTGGTATTACTACGTGCCTTTACTCGATCGTAGAGAGTGGGATGGAATAGAATATGATTCAATCCAATATAGTTGGGATGAGCTTGACTATCGTTTTGATGTTCCCTACCCTTCTGTTCCTGAACCTTCCTTTGTTGGTTTATTTATGGGACTAGCTCTTTTATCTGTTGTTCTATTTAAATCAATAAAGAAAGAAAAGTAATATGCCTACACTAACGTCAGAACTAGATGCTGTTAATCAGATGCTTGGTCACATAGGAGAATCTCCTGTGAACAGTATTGCATCATCAACAAGCCTTCCGATATCTGCCTCAACTGCTCAGAAAGTACTTACAGAAGTATCAAGAGAAGTTCAGAGTGAAGGATGGTTTTTTAACTACGAAAAGAACGTTGAGCTAGTACCTTCTAACTCTGCAATTACTGTAGGAGAAGATGTATTAGAATTAGATCCTATTGATAAACAAGTAGACATCGTACAGCGTGGTACTACATTGTTCGACAGAAGGAGCAACACCACTACTATCACTGAAACGATCAAAGTAAATCTAATAAGACTTCTAGAGTGGACATCCTTACCTGAAACAGCAAGACGCTACATTACTCTAAGAGCTTCTAGAGTCTTTCAAGGACGTATGGTGGGCTCTAGAGAACTCGAAGCTCTTATTGCTCGTGATGAGTTCCAAGCTCGTTCAAGACTTTTAGAGTCCGATGGAAGTAACTCTGATAAAACAATCTTTGACAACTACGACACAGCAAGTCGTGTTGGTATAAATAGAAGTACATTTATATAATATGCCTTTAATAAATACTAGTATTCCTAACCTTATTCAGGGAGTGTCGCAGCAACCTGATGCAGTACGTTTTGATGGACAATGTGAAGAGCAGGTAAATGCTTTAGGATCCATAACAGAAGGATTACAGAAACGTCCTCCTACAGAGTTTGTTAATAATTTATTTTCAACTGAAATTCCTGAAGATGCTTTTGTTGGTTTCATAGATAGAGATGACGACGAAGCTTATGTTGTTGTTGTACAAACAGGCAAACTAAATGTCTTTCACGCTCAAACAGGAACACCTGCAACTATTGATGGATTAAGTACTACTACCTTTACTAGTACTAATTATCTTTATTCCGATACACCTAAGGAAAGCATACAGATGTTGGCTATAGGTGATACAACTTATCTGTTAAATAAAGATGTAGCTACTGATATGGATACGTCATATTTAACAAGATCTGAAAAACTCGGAAGTGGAAAAAATAGTACAGGACATAGACGAGCCCTTATATTCATCAAACAAGGAGCGTACAAAACAGAATATAAAGTAGAACTTCTAAACAGTAATGATCAGGTTATCGTCACTGCAGAATATGAGAGTGGACCTAGTAGAAATGGTGCAGGTGATCCTGTGGATATTAACGCTACTACCTCTTTTATAAGAGACGGACTTTTTAATACATTTACTTCAACCGAAAAAACTGATTATGACATAGAGCTTTTAGGAACAAATGGTATAATTCTTACAGTCCCTAACGAGGGCTCTATAAGAGCTTCAGACGGTTTAGGTGATTCAGGTCTAGGACTTGTATATGAGGAAGCAGCAAACATCACAGACCTTCCTATTTATTGTGTAGAAGGCTTTAAAGTAAAAGTAGCAGGAGATGGCGAAAGTAGTGCTGATGATTACTACGTAAAGTTTAGAACTACTGTAGGAGAAAATGACTCCTCTGATTACTCAAATGAACGTCAAGGTAAAGGTACTTGGGTAGAAACTGTAGGTCCTGAAGAGTATACCACTATTGATCAAGCAAAAATGCCTAGAGTATTAACGCTTACAGACTTTAGTCCAAACACTAATATAGCTACATTTAGTCTAGCTAATATGTTGTTAGATACTAAAAAAGCAGGAGATTCAGTTTCCAATCCTTCTCCAAGTTTTATCGGTGAGAAACTAGATAATATATTTCTATTTAAAAATAGACTAGGATTTTTATATGGTCAGAATCTTATAATGACCGAAGCAGGTCTTGGTAAATTATCAAGCAACGGCACACAGCAATACAATTTCTTTAGAAACACTGTTACAACTCTTTTAGATGGAGATCCTATTGATTTAGCGGTATCTACTGAGAAAGTAACATTTCTAAAACACGCTATACAATTCCAAAGTGATCTTATCTTATTCTCTGATAATGGACAGTTTGTTCTTAAAGGTGGGGATTTACTAACACCAAGAACAGTATCAGTAACAAGAGCAACAACATACGAGTCAGATAATGGAGTTCCTCCTGTTGGTGTTGGTCAGTATATGTATTTCCCATTTAAGAGAGGTACAAAACATACAGGCGTTAAAGAGTTTATGGTGAATGCAGACTCGGATGTTTATCTTGCTGAAGAAATCACATCTCACGTGCCTTCTTATATTCCTAACGATATTATTGATTTTACAGCTTCAGAGACTGATAATATTATGGCTCTAACGACAGGTAAAACAGCTCCTGTTGCTGCAGCGTCTCCTGACATCCCTACATCTTCTGAATTATCATCTCAAGGTTATAGTTACGTAGGTTTAGAGACAGCCTCTTCTGACGGATCAAATTGGCTTACTACAGATTTATTTGTTCATTATAACGCTAACACACCGTCGCTAGGTAATCCTTTTCATACATACGGAAACGGTCAACCTGCGTTGAATAACTTAGCAGACACTTCAAATAACGGTACTCATGCTGCTATGCCTTATAGCACAACATCTAACACCGCTTCTCCTTTGATAAACATCAATGGACAAAATTTAACAGGTAATCCTCCTTTAGCACCTAAGCTTGGTACGTTTGTACCAACACAAGCAGCATCAGGATATACTCCATCAGGGTTGGGAACATTTGATCTTGGTAAAACTTCAGGTTCTGATCCTAATAACTCTGTATTAGCAGGTTACTCTCAGAGAGATACTACCAATTTTGCACAAAAATTTGTGTTTGAAAGTGCTATTGAAAATCATGTTGATAACGAATACGCAATAGAAATTGGCGTTGTAAAACCTCAGCCTACATCTCTTCCTTTCGGTAATGATCCTATTCTTTGGGGTATTAATTTAAGCAGCCCTTCTAGTAATCTAAATACTACTATTACTACAGGTTATGATATGATGATCAATCCTAACGTAACAGGTCTCTTAGGTTTAAAGTTACAAAACATGAATAACACAAACGCTACTACTGCGTTTATGATGAACGGAACAACAACAGCATATAGTACAGAACTTACTCCTCACCGTGTGGAACTAGGAGCAAGCACGTCAAACAGACCAACGATATCTTACCATTTACTCTTAAATATGTCTCCGTCAAAGACAGAATTAAAATGCGTAGACTCGAACGGTAATGTTTTCACAGTTTGGACATTGAACGATCCTAACGTTACTTACTCAACATTAAAGACGTTTGCTTCGTCAAGCGGTCTTCTTATGCAAAACTTCGGTGTTGGTATTCATACGTCATTATTTGTTCCACCTGCTTCTACTCAAAACGAGCACACTTGGGGTGGCTTAGCACAACGTGGAGGAGCACATATGCATATGTTTAGAATCTATAATAGAAACCTAACCTCTGCAGAACTTTCTTACAACGGTCTCAATAATAACTTTAGAATGATACAAGCATAATGAATACTGATATCTTTATTTATAAGTACTACTTCAATGGTCAGAAAAAGCTTTTAGGAGCTTGGTCTAAGTTTACTATTGTAGGATCTATTAGAGGTATGAAATTTATTAGATCTGTGTTGTTTATTCTTGTTGTGAAAAACGGTAAGTCAGAGATGATTAAACTTAATCTTCAAGATGCTCCTATAGACACTATGGGTTACAATACTAACTTAGATATGAGAGTTTATACAAATCTAGTTGCAGGTTCATCTTCTAATACTTTTACAATGCCTTACATACCGCAAACAGGTGATGAGTTAGAAGCTTATACAACTGATGGAGTAAAACTTCCTATTTCGTATACAGCAGGATCAGCATCGGTAACTTTTAATTCTGCGATACCTACAACACAAGGAACGTATACTTACGATACTGATACAAACAATATTGCGACATCAACAAGTACAAGCACAGAACAACGTACACCTTTGTTTATAGGATTAAAATATAACATGAAGTACACGTTCAGTGAGTTGGTGTTTAAAGCAGCGTCAGGACAATCTAAAACTCCTTCCAACGCAGCTAAACTAATGATAAGAAACGGCTCACTATTTTATAACGATACAGCTAGTTTCAAAGTCAGTGTAACTCCAAAACAAAGAGACACTCAAACATCAGCTTTCAGTCCTACTATTATAGGATCGTCTACAATCGGAGAGCTAACTTTAGAAGATGGTGCTTTCCGCTTTCCAATCTTCTGTTCTTCAGAAGACGCTAAGATAACTATAGAAAACGACTCAGCACTCCCAAGTAACTTTCAAAGTGCAGAGTTTGAGGCATTTACTCACGGAAGATCGTCAAGATATGGTTGATAAGATTCTACAGACTGAATCAGAACAATTATACATCTCTAAAAGCTCCATAAGAGACGCTGAGAGGCTCTCTACGGCTCTAAGAGACATAGACATAAAGGAATGCTCAGCTAACGGTTTCACGCCTATTAAAGCCCTTCTAATGGCTTTCGCAAATGACGATAAAACTTATACCATAAATATGAGATATAACGATGACCCTATCGCTATGTTTGGTGTTGGTACCCTTAATTCATATAACTATGTTTGGTTACTTGCTTCTCAAGAGTTCAGTAACCATAAAAGAGACATATTAAAATACTCTAAATACCTTTTAAAAGAAATTACAAAACCCTATGACTTTGTGTTCAACGTTGTGCACGAAGAAAATAAAACAGCTATCCGTTGGTTAAAATGGATGGATGTTAAATTTATAAGGAAAATAAACATTAACAACGAACCTTTTTACGAATTTATATATGTGTAGTCCACTAGCAATAGGTCTTGGTGCCTTACAAACAATCGCTACTGTTAAATCTCAAAAGATACAGAAGGAGATGCAGGAGGTTCAACAAGAACGAGCATCAACAGCTGAGGACAATCGTTTCTTATCTCAAATAATGTCTTTACGTGTAAAAGAAAAACAAGAAAATGAAGCAGCCTCTCAAAAACTTATCGCAGCACAAACTAAAACTATGGAAGCTATTAGTACTGCTGATGCAACTGATAATGGTTACGATGGGAATAACCTTGCTGCTATATATTCAGACATCGAACAAGCAGATGCAAACTATAGAAGTTCAGTCTACAGGCAATTAGAATTTAACGATGATCAAAGGTTCTTCGAATTAGACAGTGCATTCCAAGGATCAGCTAATAAACAAATAGCAATTAATAAACCCATTGCTCCTGTTGATTACTTAGGTGCGGCTGTTCAAGGTGTCTCTACAGGTATGTCAACACAAGGATCAATAAAACAAGCAGGACTTAGTGGAGGAATCTTTGGAAAAGCATAAAAAATTATGGCAAAATTAAACGTAACAATCCCTATTAACGACAAGCAGGAGTTTAAGAAATTTAACTTAGCTCCTCAACAACTGACACCTGCTGCTCCTAAAGGAGGACAGTATCAGGTACAAGTAGGTCAAACCCTTCGTGCCGAAGAAACATCAATGGGACAACTCGCAAAGTCTCTAGGAACTTTTGGAGGTCCTTTATTGTCAGGCTACGCTCAGCTTTCAACGATTGATAATAATATAGCTAAAGAAGAACTTGCGACATATAGTGACGAGAAAAAACGAGAACTACTAGGATTAGGTAAAGACCTTAATAAAGAACTCCGTAGAATGGGATTCAATCCTAATCACTCTTTAACAGTTCAGAGATCTTTAGGAGACGTTGAAGTTTCTCCTGCAATGACATCTTGGAATACTAGACTTGATGAGATTACACAAAGCCAAGCTAACGGAGAACAACTCACTCAAAAGCAACTACAACAAGAGTGGGGTAAGTGGAGAGCTAATTATATCTCAACTAATGAAACCTTAGGAAAGAACATCTACGCTAAAGAAGGTTTTGTAGCATCTACAGATGCTTTGTTTGCTCGTAATCAAGGAGTATACATGAAGAACGTAGATACCCACTACGACTCTAAAGTTCGTAATCCTAATATTGGTTCTGCTCTTGTTACTGCTTTTGAACAAAGCCCTGAAACATTTATACAGAAGTATACAGAACTTACTGATGATATGTCTAAGACAGAAGTTTTAGAAGTCTTAGATTGGATCAGTCAAAACACAGAAGGTTTCAGTCAAAAGAACAACTACAAAGAAATGTTGATCGACTTACAGCAGTCCGATGCAAAAGCAGGTAACGCTAAGTTTAGTGCTATCAGTGATATGGAAATCGGAATGACAAGACTCGATAAGACTTTAAAAGACCTTAAAAATAAAGATGAGCTTGATGATATACAGTTAGCTGCTAAACGTCGTGCTGAAGAACTTGAAGAGATTAAAGGAGACTTTTTCAAGGATTATAACGCAGCAGATGGAGAAGAAGCAAAAGAAGAGATTATAGAAAGCTACAGACAGAAAACATATAACGTAGAAGGATTTACTTCTGAAGATAATACAATGTTGTTTGGTGATGTTAATGAATGGCTCATTGCTATGGAAAATAGTCACGATGCGGATATGACGGCAGACAACTTAAAACTTGATAAGTTAGGTCAAAAGGCTACAGCAGACTTTTCAATTCAATTAAACCAAGCTGTTATTAGCGGTGATATGGAAGCACAGAAAAAAGTAATCAAGGACATTAACACCTTTGTAACTGAGAATATAGCTAAACTCGGAGGTACACGTTTAAAAGACTTAAGCGACTTAGCTTTAGCAACTCATAATGGTATTAATGAAATCAAACTTAGTACTGTAAATAGCGTTGTAAACGTTATGCCTAAGCCTTTATTAGATAATAACGCTAGAAATGCTTTTGATAACGTAAGATCAACTTTTAACCTTGGTACAACAGCAAACAAATATCTACTTACAGATGTAGCGTTCACGAACGAAACTCTAGACATGGACGCTTATGTGTTAGATTTTAATGACTTAAAACAAGGGTATAGAGATGATATAAAGGTTTACAGTGATAAAGTAACTTCGATACGAAGAAACGCTGCTGAAAAAGCTCTACAAGATAATCCTTCCTTATTTGGAAATAACGCAGGCATAGAAGCCAAAGCAGCAGTCATAGCTGATCCTTTATTAGAAAAAGCTCTAAAGGATTTAAATCAGAGCTTTATAGATAGATACAAAAGACAAGCGGACGCTGACGAGAAAAGGAAAACAGCGTTGACTAAGTTAACCCCTAAACAGTTAGAAGCTGAAATAAACAGAGGGCAAATAAAAGACTTGAACGAAGTATATGAAGCACAAGGCAAAAACCCTTATGAATTTACAAATACAATAAATGGTACAGAACTCTCGATCTTTGATGGTTACTTTAGAAACGTTTATGAAGGTGATATGACAGGATTCACTTTCAATAAAAACAACAAACAACTAAACAAACAATTTCTCGGTCATTACATAGAAGCTTTCTCAGGAAGACAGACTAATGGAAGAGATGTTGTTCATTTCATTACTCCTGAATCTAAAGCATCTAATCACAAAGCTGCACTAGGATCTTTAAAACAAAGTAATCTTATAGAAGAAGTAGCTCGTGAGTTAATCACAGGTAATTCTGTAGTAACACAAGCAGAGAGAAACCGTGAAGATGTAGACTTGTTAGGAGGTTATAGAGATGATCAGCTTCTTGTTGGTGTTAGAGATATTAGTTTCTTTGGTGCTACGGAATTGACCTTTAAACTTACGTATCAACAAATGCTACAAAGAGAAGCACTCTTAGGAGATTACTTATCTATTCGTGGTGTTGTTGATGAATTTGACAGTGGAGAGATTAACGGCTTTCCTTTATTTGGAGAAGGTAATCTATTAGGACGTTACAAGGATACTATTCAAACAGTTCCAACAGACATCATCCGACAAATAGACTCAGAAGATCTTAATCCAAATGACAACGAACTTCTCAAATCAAGAGCAGAAAAACTAGGAGTCTCTCCTGCTGCTCTTTACAACATTAATAAAAGAATTTTAACAAGACAGGGACTCACGTTCTCTGAAGACGAAGTGGAAATAAACCTAAACTAATATGGCAAATTATTTAAAAGAACTTTGGGGAGATAATGATTCCCTTCAATTAGCAGCAGAAAGTCTTAACACAGCAGGCACACGTTCCATCGACGACGCTAAAGAAAGCGGAATACAGGGACAACAAAAGGAAGATAAACCTAATATGTTGTTTGATATTGCTGCAGCTCCTATACGAGGACTAGAAGGAACAGCTCAAGGTGTCTACGGATTAATGGACATGATTGCTTTTGATGCCCTTCCTGATTGGAAAGACGAAGATAGACTCTTTGGACGCTCTGAGACAATGGTAGGAGGCTTTGTAGAAGGCTTAACACAATTCTTAGTTCCTTTCTTCCCTCTAAAAGCTGCTATGAAATTAGGTAAAGTAGGAAAAGGTTTTGCTAAACTTGGATCTAAACGTTCAGACCTTGCACGTGATATAACTGCAGGAGCTATTACAGACTTTGCAGCCTTTGATGGACATGAAGAGAGACTCTCAAATCTTGTAAATATGTTCCCTAAATTCGGTAATCCTGTGACAGATTATCTTGCTGCTGAAAAAGATGACACAGAAGCTGAAGGAAGATTTAAGAATACTATTGAAGGTCTTTTGATTGAAGCAGGACTTCGTGGAGCTTTCCGCGGAGTAATGCAAGGTGTAATGGCTGTTAAACTTCGCAAGCAGAAACTAGCCGAAGGTAAAACAAACGAACAAGCAGGAAGAGAAGCTACAGAAGAAGCAGAAGTAAAAGCAAACGAACTAAAACTGTCCGAAGAAGATGACGCGTTTGATCCTATTGATTCCCTTGAGCAACAAGAATTAAAACTACAGGAGTTTCGAGATAAAACCAATTTTAAAGAAAACAGCGATCAAGAAAGTAAAGTATTTAAAGAGGTTAACACTCCACGTAATTATACAGACAGTTTAGATGATCCTGATTATAATTATAAAGATGCACGAGAAGCTGTTTTAAGAGGTCAAGACGATAAACTTGTAGCTGAAGGTAGAACAGCAGCACAATCTCTTGAAGTATTTAAAAACACTTACGGACAAGATGCTTTAGATGCGTTCATGCGAGGAAAGGAATTAAAAACTAAAGAATTAGATCCTAAAGATTTATCAGATCCAAGTACTAACTACAAGGATATGTCTTGGAACGAACTCCGAGCTGAATCAAAGAGAGCAGGTCTTGGAGGACAAGGAACAAAAGCAGAAATTCTTAAAAGATTAGAGGATAATCAAACCCCTCGTCCAAGCACAGATCTTGAATCAGGACAAGGACAGTTATTATCTCCTGATCAAGCAACAGGTAAAGAACCTAACTTCCGTACTTCAGAAGTTTATAAAGAAGCTCAAAGCCGTAAAGGCGAACAGAGACCTGTTAACAAAGCTGATAACACTTTCAAAAGCGGTGATGCTAAGGTTGAACAATCAAGACAGATGGAGCTTGGTCTTAAAGACATAGATAACGATAGAGTTCCTGAAGGACAACAAGCTCCTAAAACTCCTGATCGTTTAGTTGCTGATATTGTTGCTAAACTAGATCAAGGAAAGAAAGAAGGCGGATCAAGAGGATTTAAACAAGCTCTAGCAGGATCTATACGTAACGTAGCAAATAGCTCTAATATGATGATTACAGCTAGAGCTTTAGCAGTTCATCTAGAAAAAACTATTGATGTATCCTCTAAATCTTTTGATGAGATCATAGCTGACGCTAAGGACTACGCTTCAGAGATTGGTGTTAAGGAACACGATCATGTAGCAAAACTTTACGAAACTAAAGACGACATCCCTGCTATGAAAAAAGTAATGGCAGAACAAGAAGCTTTAAGAACTATTAACTTAGAGATTGGTCAAGAGCTTAGAATAGCAGCAGACAACTATGCAGAAATAAAACAAACAGGCAAAGGTAGTCTAGATGAAGCTGAAGTAGAAATTATGGGCTTACTAGAAAAGCATAGAGAAACTCAAAGACTTTGGTCCTTATATGGACGTGATATCTCTCGTGCTTTCTTACAACGTAAAGCTTACTACAGAGGATCAGGAGCATACAACAAACGTATAGCTCTTACCAAACAAGAATTAGCAAGTGCTGCTGACCGTATGGCTTACAAGAAACGTAACATCGGTAGTATGAAAACAGAAGAACTTGTAGCTAAGATTAGAAAAGCTGTAAGTCCTGATCAAGTAATCGGAGGTATTGTAAAAGCTGACAACGCAAAGCTTAATGCAATCACTAAAGGTACTGACGGATCTCGTATGATGCAGATCACTATGGAGTATTGGATGAACTCTTTACTTAGTTCTCCTGCAACTCAGGTTGTTAACACTATTGGTAACATGAGTATCTACATGATGAGAGCTGCGGAAGAATACGTTGGAGCCGCTTTCAGTGGAGATAAAGCTCTTATGGAAGCTATTAGTAGGTATGTATTCAAAGCTGAAGGTATTAGTGAGTCTTGGTCATTATTTAAACACGCTTGGAAAGATGACAACGCACGTCTAATTCCTGATGCTCGTGTATATGACGACAGTGTAGACCGTGCTCACGCTATCTATAAAGAAGGTGATGATGCTTTTGCTAACGCTATAAACTTTATTGGAGATGTTGTAAGAGCCCCTTCTAGATTACTTTTAGCAGGTGATGAGTTCTTTAAACAACTCAACTACCGTTACTTTATTCGTACAAGTGTTTACGCTAGTGAAATAGCTAAAAAAGGAACAACTTCAAAGTATGCTGCTGAACAAGCAGAAACAGCTTTAAGAATGTCTCTTACTAAAGATGGACGTATGTTAAGCGAACGTAACGTTGGTATGGAAGCTTACAACACTGTCAACAAGATGGACGATGAGTTATACGAACGTACAGGTGAACGTATGTCTGCTGTACAAAGAGAAACCGAAATGAAACGTCTCTTCGAATCTCAAGGAACAAACCTACGTAATAAATTCATAGGTATGGATCAAGCAGATGAAAGATTACGTCTTCCTGATGCTGCTGCTGACTATGCTCGTGTAAGTACTGCTACAAAAGATATTCCTCAGATTCAAGAACCACTATCACGTCTAGCACACTATTTCCCTCTAGCTAAGATGGTATTCCCATTCGTTAGAACTCCTACAAATCTTCTAAAGATGGGTCTCGAAAGAACTCCTTTAGGAGGCGGTGTACAAGTTATACGTGAACTAACTCAAGGAAAGTTCCTAGAACAAGCTAGAGAAACCTTTAAGAACGGAACAAATAGAGAGAAAGCACAATTAAAAGGTAAGATGGCTACTACTGTAGCAACTACAACAGCCTTAACAATGTACGTTTCTTCTAACAGTCAGTTTATTTCAGGTGGAGGTCCAAGAAACAAAGATGAGCGTGAAGCTCTTAAACTTTCAGGATGGCAACCATACTCCATTAAAGTTGGAGACAAGTGGTTAAGTTATGTTCGTTTAGATCCTATGTCTACATCGCTTGGTATCCTTGCTGATATGGCAGAGACTCCTAAATATTACGACGTACAGGATGATGCTTTAGAAGGTATGTTCACAATGGTATCTGTAGCGTTTATGAATAACATCACTAACAAGTCATTTGTAGATGGTATTGATAATCTATTCAAAGTATCTCGTGATCCTGTTACTCATGGTAAAACATTCATCGGTAGTCTTGCAGGTGGTTTCGTTCCTAACATTGTAAACCAAGCTGCTAACAATCTTGGTGAAGATAGAATGCTTGTAGATACTCGTACTTGGTTTGACTATGTACGTAAAAGAATGCCTTCAGGATCTGCATCAATGCCTCCTAAAAGAAACTTCCTTGGTGAAGCACAGTTCATTGAAAACGGTGTAGCAGGACTTGGTGTTGTTAATCCTTTATATATAAGTTACGCAAGCGAAAATCCTGAAGATGTTGAGATCTCTAAACTACTTCACGGTTTCTCAATGCCTGAAAGTAAGCTCAGTAATGCTGATGATCTTGACCTTAAAAAGATGACAACTCGTAACGGACAAGATGCTTACGACAGATACTTAGAACTCAGTGGTACACTAAAACTCGGAGATAAGACATTACGTCAACAACTCAGACAACTTGTAACACATCCTTCTTATCAGTTACTTCCTGAAAACGAAATAATGGATGAGACAGGCTTACAAAGTCCACGTGTCAAAGCAATCACAAAGATGATAACACTTTACAGAGCTCACGCTAAGAAACAACTCATGGCTGAGATGCCTGACCTTCAAAGTAAGGTGAGAAACAATTACAAAAAAAGAGCTGATTATTTACTAAACCTAGACTAAAACTTCAACCCAACTAAATTATGGCTAACTCCTATGTGGAATATACCACAGCATCAAACTCAGGAACAGGCACGAACGGTCTTGGACAAAAGACTTTCACTGTTCCCACTAACTTCATTAACATTAACGACATTGTCGCGAAAGGATATAATGGTTCAGCATGGACAGAATTAACTATTGCTTCACGAGGTACTACAACAGTAGAACTGAGTGCAATCCCAACAGGATATGCAACAGTAAGATTCTTTCGTCGATCCTCTACAGAGCCTTTAGTAGACTTCCAAACAGGAGCTACATTGTCTGAAAATGATTTAGACACAGCTTACAGACAAGGTTTATTTGCGGCACAAGAGGTAGCAGAAGATGCTGATCCTGATGGTGGAAGTGGTATTGGTAATATCTCAAACGCACAGTTAGCAGGTGGTATTACACAAGATAAACTTGCAGGTGGTATAACAAACGCACAGTTAGCAGGAAGTATTGCTGATGATAAACTTGCTAGTGGTGTTGGAACAAGTGCGAACAACCTAGTGAAACTAGATGCGAACGCCAAGCTACCTGCGGTTGATGGAAGTCAACTTACGAACATAACTCAACAGGCTTCTTTGGCTGCTTATAAATGGCTTGATTTAGACCAAAATGATGCTAATACAACAATTCCATCTAGTTCTATTATGGTTAATGTAGGAAGTGATTTAGCTAGTAGTGGTGTCTATACTTGCCCCGTTGATGGTGTGTATAGAGCAACTATTTGGGGTATGGCAGGTGGAGAAGGTGGTAATTCTCAATCAGGTATTTTTAGTTGTTATCTTTCATTAAATGATGCCTTTCCAAGTGATAACCAGTATAGCCTATATGTAAGTCCTGCTACTACTTATTCACAATTTTCAGCTAACTTTTTAATTACTTGTAGTGCAAGTGATACATTAAGATGGGGCATACAAGCTAATAGACGAACTTTACATGCATCTCACGGACAAGCAACATTTAAATTAGAACACGCTTCATAATAAAATGGACTCTCAACACTTCCCCTCACTTGTCGGATTCATGGGTATCCTCGGCACTCTAACTCTAGCAGATGTTAATGTAATCATAGCTATCTTTGTAGGACTAGCTTCATTCATATATCTCATAATCAAAATCATAAAGGAACTTAACGATGGCAAAACCAAGTGATAAACTACATTTTTTACAAGATCTACTTATTGACGAGTTCACTACACGAATACGTTCAGGTGATGCTACCCCTAGTGATCTTAACGCTGCTAGACAGCTTTTAAAAGACAACGGCATACACTGTGCTGTTGAAAAAGATAACCCTCTAGAAGGACTTGTAGAGTCCCTTCCCTTTCTTGACGACAACGACAAAGTTATAGCAATCAATGAGAAATTATAAAAAAGAATATAGCAATTACCATTCACGCCCTGAGCAACGTAAAAGACGCTCAAGTCGTAACAAAGCTCGTAGAAAAGCTCTGAAATTGTATGGAAAATCAAAATTATTCAATAAAGATGTTGACCACCGCGATAGAAACCCTATGAACAATTCTAGAGGCAATCTCCGCATTCAGTCTAAACGACATAACAGAAGTCGCAACAAATAACTCCCAACCACATGAAGGATCTAGAACATCTAAAAGACTTTAGAAACTTTTTGTATGTCGTTTGGAAGAATTTAAACCTTCCTGATCCTACCCCTATACAATATGAAATCGCCCAATTCATGCAGGAAGGACCTAAAAGAGGAATTATCGAAGGCTTTAGAGGTGTCGGAAAGTCTTGGATCTGTTCTGCTTTCGTTGTCCACCAACTCTTGCTTGACCAATCAAAAAATATTTTGGTTGTCTCTGCATCAAAAACACGAGCGGATGACTTCTCTACTTTCACGTTACGCCTCATTCACGAGTTGCCTGTGCTGCAACACCTCAAACCAAGTGACAAACAAAGATTCTCAAAAATAAGCTTTGATGTTGGAGGAGCCCCTGCCTCACACGCCCCAAGTGTTAAGAGTCTCGGAATTACTTCCCAATTAACAGGGTCACGTGCTGATATTATCGTTGCTGATGACGTAGAAGTTCCCAATAATGCCGCTACCCAAGGCATGAGGGACAAACTTTCCGAGCAAGTAAAAGAATTTGATGCGATCATAAAACCTGAAGATGAATCCAAGATAATGTTCCTTGGTACTCCTCAGTGTGAAGATACGATCTATTCTAGACTCTCTGAGAGGGGCTATGACCCCATGATATGGACTGCTAAGTATGTTACCCCTCAGATTAACGAAAAACGCTATAACGGAGCTATTAGCCCCTTTTGTGTGGATTCTGATAAGGATGGTAAGTCAACAGAGCCAACACGGTTCAGTGATCTTGATTTAGCAGAACGTGAAGTCAGTTACGGTCGTACAGGATTTGCTATGCAATTCATGCTCGATCCTAAGCTTTCTGACATGGATAGACACCCATTAAAGATCAATGACCTGATTGTTATGGACATTGACCCTGATGTGGCTCCTGAGAAGCTTGTGTGGGCTAATACACCTGAGTTACAGTGGGATTCAGACATCCCTAACGTTGGATTCACAGGAGATCGCTTCCATAGACCTTTTAAAACTGTTGGTGATATGGTTCCTTATACAGGTACTGTGATGTCTATTGACCCTTCAGGACGTGGTAAGGATGAAACAGGCTGTGCTATCGTAAAGATGTTAAACGGCTTCCTGTACGTTGTAGAGGCTTTTGGTCTTCAGGGAGGGTACGGTGAGGATGTACTCAAGAAACTCGCTTTAAAGGCTGCTGAGCACTCTGTAAACGCTATTGTAGTGGAGTCTAACTTCGGTGACGGTATGTTTACGGAGCTATTCAAGCCTATATTAACACGTATTCACCCTTGTTCCGTAGAGGAAGTAAGGCACAACATACAAAAGGAAAAGCGTATTATAGACACTCTTGAGCCTGTTATGAATCAACATAAGCTCATAATTGACCCTAAAGTACTTAGGTATGACTTTAAGAGTGCTCAGACGTACACTCCTGAAACATCCCTTAAATACCAACTCATCTATCAGTTATCACGAATAACAAAAGATAGAGGAGCTATAACACAAGATGACAGACTTGATGCTCTTGCTATTGCTGTTGCTTATTGGGTTGAACAGATGGCACAAGATGCGGATCAACAAATAACAACTCGTCATAGTGAGAATGCTCGTAAAGAGTTACAGAATTTCATGGATTCTTTTCATAAAACAAAAGGTTCCAACAATGCTCTTAAATGGCTCTAAGCTTACCTAGGAATGACTAGAAGGGCGATGGGCTACTTTTAAAGTACTTTTAAAGCTATCTTATAATAAACATAAACAACATACTCTTAAAGACTCTATAAGTACTTTAAAAGTACTTTTAAAACCCCTTGTCAAGCTCAATCATGTCATTAGATAAAATAAAACAAGCACAAGCTATCCTTGGAGAGCATTGTGAGCACTATGTGATCATTGGAATACTCCCTGAGCATAAAGATGAGATACAGATTGTTACAGATAACTCCACAGTAGCTATGGGTATGCTTTATTGTGCTTCTCTTCAGAATAAACAGCTTTTAGATCTTGACAACAACGTTGAAATAGAATGGGTTGAAGAGGATGATAATGATGAACAATCTGACTCCAACGAATTTTGAAGACTTTGTAGACTCCCTGAACCCTGATGCGTACATCCTAGATGGTCTTAACGACTGTATCTTAGGTGTTGTTGATGGTGTCCTTTGCTACAGCTACACGAGACTTATAGAGCACTTTGTGCTTGATGGAATGTCTCACGATGAAGCTGAAGATTGGGTTAGTTTTAACATAATAGGATTATACCCTAGTATAAATACTTTCCTAATATGCGATGACCATTTGTTGGTAACATAATGTGTATATGTGTTGTGCCTCCTTTAGGTCTGTTGGTTGACCTTTAGGGGGCTTTTTGTTTTGGTAAAAAAATCTGAGGGGCTTATACGTACTATAGCGTGCTGATTTTACCCCCATGGCACCGACTATCACGCAACCACATCCACAGATTTTGTCTATGTATTGTCACCATCGCCCTCTAAAGGGCTTGTTTACATACTAGGATTAGAATGTTGTATTCTATTTGTCACCTAATCACCTACCCTGTCGGTTTCCTGTACTGCCTCATGCATTCGTTTGTGCGTGTTTGTGTGTGCAGGCGTTTTTTCAATTCTTTGTAAAGACACAAAGAACCAAAAGTCATGTTGCCTTCACCAAGGCACATACTTTAATCGATTAAAGTATGCAAAGATCGCCCTTGAAACGAGATCAGGGAGATCTCACAACAAATCCTGCCTCGGCAATAGGTTAGCCCTGCCAACCTAACTGTTGTCCGTTCCCATATCTTGTGATGCTTCATTGAGAAGCAACAAGAGATGGACTCCCAACGATAGGAACTGCTTTTAAAATGCCACTAAAGTGTCAATTAAAAGCGTTGGTCCGTGACCTATTGTTCCTTTCCGAGTCAGGAGATGTTGATCTGTATTCCTTATATACAGCTTATTCATTTTCCTTCTTTCTTCTTCTTCAAGATGTTAGAGGTATTATGAATTTTTATTAATCGTTATTATCAATATTATCATTATGAACAACACAAATCAAAATATCAACGTTGGCTTTGCTGACGTTTTCGAAGTCGCTACCGTTAAATCCAATATCATCATTAAGGCTCTTGGAGATCCAACCAATCCCCTTATTGAGATTTGGGCTAAAGCAGATTCCAAGATCCATCAAGCGATCAAGGTTGGCGACTCTATTGGGTACCTCAAAGAGAGCAAGAATATCCCTGACGCTATGGACCCTCGCAAAATGGTGGATAGAGATTTCTATAGCTTCCTGCCATCCAAAGCGGTAGAGCGTTTTATGGGAGGTGTTAGCAATGTTTGATCACCTACTCAATCCTAGTCCTAGCGTTAAGCAGTTTCTCGGCTTAGCGTTAGATGCGGACGAAGATGATCCGCTACGTTCAGCTTATTGGCGTTGGGTTTATAAGCAAGCCCATCGTGTTGTTGATATGTATCATCAGCAATCAAGCCGTAGCTTGGTATCGGTGCAAGATGTTCTAGAGCATTGGATTTATTCAGTAGAAGACTCTAGAATGCTCGGTGATCCTCTCTTGGATGATATGCATTGTGGTTTCAAGACCATAAGCCAAGAGTGTAGAGCTCAGGGCTTCGAATGCGTCAGCTATGAGGATTTTGAGAAGTTTAGTGAGGATGCTTGGGTAGATAAGCCCACGCAAGACCCTCAGGTAACTCTTCAAAATCATCGTGAAATTCGTATCCCTCAAATATCAGCGGACATCGCAGGTCGCCCTGACCGTCCCTTCCTCAACGGTATGTATGAGAACACTCTCAGCGAGCCGTGGGGTGGATATGATTATTCAGGCATCCCTAGAAAAGCTTAACTTCACAAGTCCAAGGGCTATACGCTCTTGGGCTTTTTTTGTTGTGGGGATCGCGGTGTTCCTACTATCACGCTTTACAACCAATAAACAATTATGACTACAACATTCTATTACATACAAGGTGAAAAACCTACATACTACCTCGATTGGTCTATAAACCACGAGCCTATATCATTCGCAGTAAACTACGATAACAAGTCTACTGTTGTTCGTGTTGACAATCCTAATCTTAGTGGGCTGCTCTACGATCTAGCTACTGAAGCAGGTTATTCTTACAAGATACCTGACGATCTTCTCAAACTACACGGTCTCGACAAGACAGGTACTATCCTAGATCAAGATGCTATAAGAGAACCTAGTATCGAAGAGAAGTGGTCTATAGATCAAGTAACAAACAACAAAGTTAAGAGTAAGTTAGAAGAGCTCGAAGAGAGATGCAAAACTAACAATATCATTCAATAACATTATGACCTATATACCATCATATACTATCATCAACGGCAAAGATGATATCGAAACCAAATGGGGTAACTACCTCTTTCAACTGAGAAACGTTGGTCTCACAATACCTGAGTCTTTCTCTTGGTACGCTACCGACAGTGGTCACATTGTTATTGATTGGGACAACACAAACGTTCCATTCGATGTCGCTAGAGATAATGTAAAGTATGATGCGATTGTTGATGTTAGATTCAGCGAACAGTACATCAACGTCATCAACTTCATAGCTAACACATTCAACGACTATCACCATGCCTAATTATTGCGAGAACAGTCTATACATTCGTGGTACACGTGACGAACTTCAACGTTTCAAGGAGTTTGCAGGTGGCTACGGATTTCAATGGTTAAACAACATTCCAAGCATTGACGACAAACCACCACCATTCGTAGACCTAGACCTCTACAGGTTCATCAAACCTAACGACGATTGTCCTATGTCTTACAATGACTACGGCTACGATTGGTGCAGAACACATCACGGTACCAAATGGGGTTGCTTTGATGTTCGTATGTATACAGATCAAATGCACAGCGGTCTTCTTGACTATCACTTTACAACCGCTTGGTGTCCTTTCAATCGTGGTGTCTTTAGCAAGATGCAGGAATTGTTTCCTAAGCTAGAGTTCCTTCTCAAGTACTATGAAGGTGGTTGTGATTTCTGCGGACGTTATTGGAATACAAGTGATGATGAAGATCACTATATCACTACCTTCTTACCTGATTTCCCTAATGATGACGATCCTGATTACAACAAACAAGAAGAAAGTTGGTATGAAATGGAAAGTTCGTTCAATACCGAGTGGATGTCACCTACAGAATTTCAATCTTATCAACCATCAAAACAATGAGAACAATGAATATATTATCAAATATATGGCGAGGCAGTAGCCAACCAAAACAACCTGTCGCAGAGGAGCACACAGCAACTCTTAACCTCGACCTACTAGGTGGGGGTGATTCAATGTCACGTGTAGAACTAAGTCACGTAGATACACCTGACTCTACACACAGTTACAGACCTATCGCACACGTAAGTCTTGTTAACCGTTTACAAGATCAACTATCACAAATGAATCAAAAGATCGTACAAGAAAAACACCTTGTATCCAACAAAGGTAATCACTACTTCGGTCTGTTTGAGATACAAGACAAGAACAATCCTAGCAACAAAGACACTGCTCAAATTGTTGGTCTTCGTAATTCACACGACAAAAAGTTCCCTGCAGGTGTTATGGCAGGCGATGCACCGTTTATCTGTTCTAACTTATGCTTCGACAACGAGATTGTTATCAACCGTAGACACACCAAAAACTTCTTCAATGTTATTGATGGTCTTCTACAACAAGCTGTCATTCGTCTTATGGACAAGAAAGAGATCACACAGCTACGTAACGATCGCTACAAGCAAGTACACGTTGACCAAGCTACTGTTGACCATCTTGTATTAGATGCATATCGTAATGGTGCTTGTTCTCGCTCTCAAGTTCTACCTATCATCGAACAGTTCATAGATCCTGAGCACGATGTGTTCATTGAGCCTACAGTGTATTCTCTCAAGAATGCTTTCACAAATGTATGGCGTGGTAATGTATTCAGTACTCCACGTTTCTCTCAAGGTCTTCACAAGACTCTTGATAAATTCACAGACTTTTCTACTGCACAAGTTGTAGAGTCATAACGATAATATTGGCAGGTTAGGGTTAGGGGTAGCCCTAGCCTGTCTTTTGACTTTGTCTGTACTAAGTGTATAAGCGACTTCGTGATCACACAGATATGCTTCAAT
>Ga0187219_1000061_pt1 | contig 40521 bp, 48 predicted proteins | sample 13SPOviralmetaG_FD_130162 | JGI IMG/M metagenome (GOLD analysis project Ga0187219, IMG submission 130162) | Marine viral communities from the oligotrophic San Pedro Time Series (SPOT) site, San Pedro Channel, CA, USA - 13 SPOT_SRF_2010-07-21... | ecosystem: Environmental > Aquatic > Marine >... | reverse complement strand
GAAACTTTAAAAGCCCTCAGCCTTATTCTAAAGGCTATCTATTAGATTATTGATGGATTTACCTATATAATTAATTAATGGATCTATTAGTGGATCTATTAGGTTATTTATTAAGGATATACTTGGGCCATGGGCCTTTAGCCAATGGCCTTAGGGAGTCTTTTTTTTTTTTTTGATTCTTCTGCTAGGGGGTGTTTCTTGAATGCATATCCCCTGGGATTTCTGGGGCTATTTTAAACACACTTATTAGTTGAATTAAGAAACACCCTCCTACAGAGAACATGTATTTGTTTTTGAGCCTAACTAAATCTCCTCCTCTAGTTGGGCTCACTCTAATGGGGGATAAAGATAAATCATACGAGGTTTTTATGGAAAAGTGTTCACAATGCAATGATGACACAAAATATGATGAGTGGGCTAACCACGATGAGAAAATTTGTATAAGTTGCGGAACTGGGGATAATGATATTTGTTTACCGAAAAAGGAAATAGATGGCTAAGAAAAAAGACACGGCTTTTGAACGTGCTAAAAGAACTAAGCGACCTGGAGTTCATTCCAAGAGTCCTAGTAAAAGTAAAAAGTTACAACACAATAAGAAATACAATAGACAAGGTCGATCCTAAGTCTGTTGTTTGCAAATAACAATAAAAGGAAAATAATATGCTACTTAATAATGTAAGTATAAGTTGGGTTAAATTTGACCCGATGAATCCTGATCAAGGATTTGATAAGAAGACACCTCAGTATAGTTGTACTGTTAAGACTGATAATAAGGTTGATGCCGAGGCTTGGAAAAAAGCGGGAATCAACGTTAAGCCTTTAGAGGAAGATGGTAAAGTTGTTTATTCTACTACGCTTAAGAAAAAGATTTATCTTGATGCGGATGGTAAGAATTCAACTAAGCCACCTGCTGTAGTTGATAAGCAACTTCAGCCGATTACTAACACAACTAGTATAGGGAATGGCTCGATCGGCAATGCTCAAGTACGCTTGAAACCTTATGAGTATATGGGCAAAACGGGAATTTCAACTCAGCTTTTAGCTTTACAGGTAACTGAATTAAAAGAATATCAAGGTGGCGAAAGTTTAGCTTTCGAGGCTATTGATTCTGATAAAGACGTTATCTAATTAATAATAAACTTTTGGTGGGCCCTAACGGGCTCATCAATTTAATTAACTAAAAGGATTTTAAATGTTTCATTGTTTTAATGTATCGCCTGAGATTATAAAAAAGATTAAAGATGGTAAAAAGAAAAATGCTCTTAAAGGATATTATATAGATGTTGAGGGTAAGCAGATTGGTTTAATGAATTCTGAAACTGATAAAATAGATTTGGTTATTAAAGTTGGACAGATTTTAGATTTAACTATTTTAAGCAGAGATGAAAAAGAAATGATTATGGAAGATGAGAATATTGCTCAGGAATTAAGACCTTACTTTGCATGTAATTATCTTTACACAATAGATTCTTTTGAGACAATTCAATGATTGGATATTCAGTAAAACAAATAACCTATAACGATACTAAACCTTTTATTTTAGATATTCACTATGCGAAAAGAATGCCAAGCATTACTTACGCTTATGGTTTATTTTATGAAAATGAATTAGTTGGTGTTGTCACTTACGGATCGCCACCCTCTCAACCACTTTGTAAAGGTGTTGCGGGTGTTGATCATAGAAAAAAAGTTATTGAGTTAAATAGATTAGTATTAAAAAATAATAAAAAGAATGAGGCTAGTTTTTTAGTGGGTAGAACAATTAAAATGTTACCACAACCAAGTATCTTAATTTCTTATGCTGATACTAGTCAAAACCATACAGGTTATATTTATCAGGCTACTAACTTTTTATATTCAGGCTTATCCACTAAAAGAAAAGAGTGGAGAGAAATAGGATCTAATAAACATAGTAAAACTGTTTGTGAACAATATTCTTTAAAATATCGTAAAGAGAATACTGATAAGTTTCATGAAGTTGATAGACCCCAAAAGCATAGATATATTTATATAATTGCTAATAAAAAAGATAAGAAGCAATTGTTAAAAGATTTAAAATATCCGTTAATGGGATATCCTAAAAGTAACGAAGAAATTAAAATGAAAGTATAATACATGAGAAATTTATTTGAGACATTTATTGATGTAGGTAGTGGATTAATATTATCTACATTAATTCAATTATTAATATTTCCGTTTTTTGATTTACACCCTACTGTTTGGGAAAGTTTTAATATAGCAATAATATTTACAATAATATCAATGGTACGTTCTTGGATATGGAGAACTATTTTTTCAAATAGAAAAACAAAATTAAAATTACAAAGGATAAAAAATTTATGATTATTGGGATTTGCGGATACAAGGGGTCGGGAAAAGACACATTAGGTGAGGTGTTAACTAATACATTTGGTTGGCGTAAGATGAGTTTTGCTCAACCTATAAAAGATTTAACACATACTACTTTTGGAATAGATAAAGCAATTTTATCTGGTACTGATGGTGAAAGAGAACTTAGAGAACTACCTTTACCTGATTGGTTTAATTTATCTTCAAGAGAAATATTACAAAAAGTTGGTATGGCTTTTAGAGAAAATTTACATGAAGATGTTTGGGTTAGAATATTAGAAAAGCAATATGAAAACTGTAAAGAACATGTTGTTATAACTGATGTAAGATTCCCTAATGAAATTAAAATGATTGAAAAACATGGTTTTGTTGTTTGCGTTAAAAGACCTGATTGTAATGGAGATAGCCATGAATCTGAACACGCATTAGATAATCATGCTTTTAGTTATGGTTTTAATAATGATGGTACTAGGGAAGCTTTACAGGCTAAGTTTTATAATTTCTTAAAAGACAGGATAGTATGAAAATCATAAACGATGATTGTTTAAAAGTATTACCAACATTAGAATCTAATAGTGTTGATTTAATACTTACAGATCCGCCTTATGGTACTACAAGAAATAAATGGGATAGTATTATTCCATTAGATAAAATGTGGGTAGAATTAAAAAGGGTTTCAAAAGATAATACTGCGTCAGTAATATTTTCTCAAAACCCTTTTACTTCTGTTTTAGTTTCAAGCAATCTTAATATGTTTAAGTATAATTGGATATGGATGAAACCCCAAGGTACGGGACATCTTAATGCTAAGAAATACCCATTAAAAAATCATGAAGATATTTGTGTGTTTAGTTTAAAACCACATAAGTATAATCCTCAAATGACACAAGGTAAGCCTTATAAAATAAAATCAGGTAGACCTAGTTCAAATTATGGCGATCAAGTTTCTGTTGTTACAGAAAATAATGGTTTTAGATATCCTAAAACTGTTATTGAATTTGCTTCTGATAAAAATAAATTACACCCAACCCAAAAGCCAGTAGCCTTATTAGAATATTTAATTAAAACTTATACTAATGAAAATGACACTGTCTTAGACTTTACAATGGGTAGCGGAAGTACGGGTGTTGCTTGTAATAATACTAATAGAAATTTTATTGGAATAGAATCAAACAAAGAATATTTTGATATAGCCGATAAAAGAATTAATAATAAATTATAAAGGATATAAAATGACTAAAAAAGTTTTCCTCGATTTGGAAACCAATGGCCTACTTGATACAGTAGACACAATATGGTTAGCAATAACTAAAGATCCAGTTACGAATGAGGTTAAAACTTTTTCTGATCATGATGAAAAATCTGAACCCTTAAAAGATTTAACACCTTACTTAGATAAGTTCGATTCTATTATAGGGCATAATTTAATTGCGTATGACCTACCAGTTTTGTTGACCTTAAAAAATTGGAAACCTAAGGATAATGTTAAACTTGTAGACACTATGATTATTTCTCAAATGAATAATTTTAGACGTGAGGGTAAACACTCTTTAGCTAATTTTGGTAAGATACTAAAAGATGCTAAAGGTGATTCACCGTCTTTTGATCATTATTCTGAGGCTATGAAAATTTATGGAATTCAGGATATTAATTTGACGGCCAAGGTCTATAAATATGTAGTTAATGAAGCTCAAACTTTAATTGCTAATAGACCTAACTTTCAACAGGCATTAAGAACTGAACATGCTATTGCTGAGATATGTGCAAGACAAGTTACTACTAAATGGAATTTTGATACGCCCAAAGCCAAAAAATTCTATGAACAATTAACTGCTGAGATGAAAGTTATTGAAGATGAGATTAACCCTACATTAAAACCTAGAAAAGTTTTAATTGATAAGGAACCTAAAAAAGCAAAGTACCTACAAGATGGTAGATTTAGTGCAGTGAGTGCTAGAATGTTATCTGAATTTTTAGGTACTGAAATAAAACAAACTGATACTGATAAGTGGGATCCTAAGAAAACGTTTCAAAGATTTAAAATGACTGAAGCAAATTTAGGTAACATGGATATGGTTAGAGGTATGTTAATTGATGCGGGATGGACTCCAAGCATGTATACTCCTGGAGGCGAGCCAAAGATAACTCCTGATACGTTACATACTATTAAAGGTGATATTGGACAAAAGGTTTTAAAATATTATCAGTTAAGATCTAGACACTCTGTTATTAGAGGTTGGATAGAGTTAGCTGAACTTAACAATGATAGAGTTTATGTTGAGGCTTTTAATCTTGGTACACCTACGTCAAGACAAAGACACAGTAAAGTTGTTAACGTACCTAACTCAAATGCATTTTTTGGTAAAGAGATGCGATCTTTATTTATCGCTGATGATAATAAAGTTATGGTTGGGTGTGATAGTTCGGGTAACCAAATTAGAGCATTATGTCATTACTTAAATAATAAAGAAGTTAATGATCATGTTTTAAATGGTGATATCCATCAACACAATGCTGATACTGTTGGAGTCTCAAGGCCTTTAGCCAAGGGATTGCTCTACGCTACAGTATTTGGTGCAGGTGCCCTCAAGCTTGGCAAAATGGTTACAGGTGTTGAAGATGCAGATAAGGGTAAAGAAGTTAAAAACAAACTTTATAAAGCCCTACCAGGTCTTAAAGAACTTGTCGAGAAGTTGAATAGATTTTTCTACACAACTAAGAATAAAGATGGTTTAGGTTTTATTCCAGGGCTTGACGGTAGACGTATCTACGCTGAGTCTAGTTTTAAATGTTTAAACTATTTACTACAATGTTTTGAGGCTATTACAGTTAAGACTGCTGTAGTTAATGCTTTTAAAATGTTTAAAGATGAAAACTTAGATGTAGATATATTAGGTTTGATTCATGATGAAGTTCAAGTACAGACTAAACCTGAGAACGTTGAACGAGTTAAAGAAATATTAAGTTATTCTTTTGGTGATTATATTACTAAAAAACTAGAACTTAATATTCAAATGGGTGGGGATGCCAAACACGGAAATTCGTGGCTTGATACTCACTAGTTAAATGGGTTAGCGGTAAAACGTTAACCCAACAAAATTATAGAAAGATCAAAAATAATGAATAAAAACAATATGATAGGGATAATTGACGGTGATGTATTGATATACAGGGCATGTCATAAAGCCTTAAAGGATAATTTAAATGTTAAGACTACATTTGATGAAATATACCAAAGTGTAAAAGATGAAATACAATGTGATAAATATTCATTACATGTATCTGCACGTGGAAATTTTAGAAGAGATATTAAACAAGATATTTTAATCTATAAAGGTAAGAGAAAAGAAAAACCTGTTAACTTTAAAGAGTGTAAAGATTATGTTTTACAAGAATATAAACCAGTTAGTAAAGAGGGTTATGAGGCTGACGATACTGCTTCTGTTGAGGCTACTAAGTATTTAAATAAAGGACAACTATATGTTTTAATTACTGTTGATAAGGATTGGATGATTATAGGTGGTTTGTTTTATAATATGATGCATAAGCACGTTAAAGCAATATCTAGATTTGATGCTTGTTCGTTTTTTAATACACAACTTTTAACAGGAGATACTGTTGATAATATACCTGGTTTAAAAGGTGTAGGTATTGTAAAGGCTGATAAGTTATTAAAAGGTAAAACATTAACTAAACAATTTGAATCTGTAATTAGATTATATAAAAAACATCATCCTGAAGATTATATCAATAGATTAAATGTAATGGGTAAGATGCTTTATTTAATTAAAGATTATAAAGATAATTCTGATTGGAATATAGAATACTGGGAAAGGTTTATAAAAAATGTGTAAACGTGAAAGTAAACTGAAATATTACAGATCAGTTAAAGGTATTTGCAGTAGATCATTTAATCATTGCAAAGACCGTGTTAAGAAAAATAAATTAAACTTTGATTTAGATTTAGAATATTTAAAATCTATTTATCCTAAAGACAGTAGATGTCCTATACTAGGTTATGTAATGAAACCTAGCCAAGGTCTTTTAGGTGGCGATAATTACAGCCCTACACTAGATCGTAAAGATCCTAGAAAAGGTTACATTAAAGGTAATGTAGAGTTTGTATGTTCGTTAGCTAATAAAATGATGAGTAATGCAAGTGGCGAAGATTTAATTCGTTTCAGTAAATGGATTGATAAGAGATATAATAATATAACATAGAGAGGTATAATATGGGTAAGAACACCAACTTTATAAAACATACAAGTTGTGAAAGTTGTGGTAGCAGTGATGCTAATGCAGTTTATAGTGACGGATCCGCTTTTTGTTTTTCTTGTAAGAAAACACAAGCCAAGGATACACAAGATACGGAAGTTGTTTTTGATGTTGTTCAGAGTAATTTAAGTCTGGATGAGATTGAATCATTACCTGTTGATAGCTTTAGAGGTATATCTAAACAAGTATTATACAATTCTGGTGTTAAGGTTGAGTACGATCAAGATAGAAATATTATTAGTCATTACTATCCAATCACAATTAATAAAAAAGTTAAAGCTTATAAGAAAAGAATTGTAGCTACTAAAGACTTTAGAGTTGTTGGTAAGGCTGAAGTTCCTGAATTATTTAATCAGACTAATTGTGGTAAGTATAGAAATTTAGTTATTACTGAGGGTGAAATAGATTGTCTATCTTTACTTGAGATGTTGACTAAAGCCAAAGCCAAGTTTGATGTTGTATCAATTGTTAATGGTGCTCAATCAGCTAGACGTAATATTGCTTCTAATTTAGATTTTGTTAATAAATACGATAAAGTATTTTTAGCATTTGATAATGATGAGCCTGGTGTTGCTTCTGCTAATGATGTCGCCCATGTTATAAAGCCTGGTAAAGCCCATATAGTTAATAGTGTTTATAAAGATGCTAACGATGCTTTATGTAAAGAACAATCTGATACTTACCTATCTAATATTTGGGGTGCTAAGGTCTATAAACCTGACAACTTTGTTAGTGGTGAAAAGATATGGGATGCATTTAAAGAGAGATCTACAGTTCAGTCTGTTCCTTATCCTAATTGTTTAAAAGGTATAAATGATAAGTTGTTTGGTATGAGATTAGGTGAGATTACTTTATTTACATCTGGTACAGGATCTGGAAAGTCTACTGTTGTTAAAGAAACAATATTAAACTTATTAGATAAAACTGAATCTAAGGTAGGATTAATATCATTAGAGGAATCTATTGGTGATACTGCTACTAAACTTATAGGTATGGCTATTAATAAAAATATTAGAATGCCTGAGGATGTTACAGAAGACGAAGCACGTAAAGGTTATGAAAAGGTATTTGGCGATGAGAGATTAATTCTCTTAGACCACCAAGGATCTGTAGCTGATACTTCTTTGTTAGATAGGATTGAATACTTAGCAGCCTTAGGTTGTCAATATTTAATTCTTGACCATATCACAATCGCTGTAAGTGAGGGTGTTGATGGTGCAACAGGCAATGAAGCAGTTGATAAAGTTATGTCATCTTTATTAAAGATTACAAAACGTTATAACATTCATTTAACTTTAATATCGCACTTGAGAAAAAGTTCGGGTGAGGGTAAGAGTTTTGAAGAGGGTATTATGCCTAATCTAGATTCTATTAAAGGATCTGGAAGCATCAAGCAGATAAGTTTTGATATAATTGGTTTTGCTAGAAACATGATGGCATCTGAAAAATCTGATAGAAATATTGTAAAATTTGCAGTCTTGAAGTCAAGGTTTTCTGGAGATACAGGCCCGTGCGGAGAAGCAAGGTATAATTTATCGTCTGGAAGACTGAATTATAGTGAAAGTAATTTAGCCTTTGAAGAAGTGTAATTACCAGTTTCGGTTAGAAGTTAATAATTGTATGTAAGACCTGATAAGGCAAACAGTTAACAGACAATGATACAAGGATGATAAATAGACTATCCTCTCTCAGTCTACATCAGTATTAGAAAACCGAAGCAGCTGAGCAACCTGTTTAAAAGGCTCACATAATTTTGAAAGGATATATGACTAATAGTGAAATTTTTGATGAAATAGAAAAGGAAGAAAAAATGAGAAACACATTGATTGATGCAGTTAAGAAACATGCTGAGGGAATTATTGCAAAGCATAAGGCTAATGTAGAAATTATATTAACTAAGACTGTAGCAGTAGCTGAACACCCTGATATTATTGAAACAATAGAAAAAGAATTAGATATTATAGCTAAGTATAATGATCAGTTAGAAATATTAAAAAAGTATTTTAAATAAAATGTAAGGGGGCTTTTAAACCCCCTACATATTCTTATTTTAAAATTAATTTTACAATAGATTTTTCATTTAAATATATTTCTGTCTCAGCCATACTCTTTATACACTGATACTTTATATGTTCTTTTGCATCACGTTTAGCTATACGTGCATGTTTTAAACACAGACCCATTGAATCCTGAATCCTGTGTTCTTTTATTTCCCCATTAACGATCATTAACAAGGCTATTACCATCTCAGTTACCATAACTTTTACCGTTTTCCCTTACCTTATCTTTTAGATGCTCAATGTCTTCTAAAGCTTTATCTAGTTGTTCTCTTAAAAATTCTATATTAACTTTATTAGTCATATTCATTTCTTGAGTTTCTTCCATCTTCTCAACCGTTTTATATAAATCCTCAATTAAAAAATGTTGTTCCTGATCTGTAGGAACTTGTTCACTTTTCTTTAACAGATCATTTTCAAATAACTCTCTTGAAGTTTCCAAACTTGTAAGCCTTGCAGTTAATTCAGTATAGGCAAGAATCCCCATAGAAACACCTACGATTAATCCAATCATATTCTTGATAGGCATTGCTACTGAAGTGTTTTCAGATACTTTCATACTCTAGGCCCTCCAAATAAAGCAAGTAAACATAGCATCACTATTAATATAGCTGTAAATCTATAGTCCATTTGCGTCTCCATTATTTTTTTCTTTTCTTTTTTAATATTTTAACTCTTGATTGCCAACACCATTCAGTTAACTTAATCGAGTAAGTTTCTATTTTTGATATTGTATTATCAATAGCACCAAATAAATTATATATTATTTTATCCATTATTATATTCTCCCAAATAATTCCATTATAATTGTACCCATTCCGAGTACAACCATTCCAATCATACCAAGTACAGCCTTTTCATTTCTTTGCATTTGTGCTTTTAAATCATCTATTTTTTTATTAGTTTGATTCTGCATTATTCTGCATAATTTTTCATGATCATCTATTCTTTGATGTGCTGAATTCTTAGCCATTATTTTTTACCTTTAAATATTTGTGTCCCCTTAATACCATAAATAGATGCTACTACTAGAATCCATAAATTAGTAAACCAACTAGGGAGTGTAGCAAACATATCAAAAAATAATTTTACTTTATCCATAGCTGTTGGGTCATCCGACACAACTGCCCAAGCCAAAATTGCTATTGGCAAACTTAAAATTATGAGAACCGCCTCATCCTTCCAATCCGATTGCCTTGCCTCTAATAATTTTCCTTGGTATTGTTCTTCACCTCTAGCCATTTTAGATGCATGCATTAATTGTGCATCTGACATAGCCATTTTTGTTCTTTGTTTATTAGCATAAATTTTTGATCCTGCATTTACTGCTAACTTAATTGCACTTAACCACATATTATTATCTCCTTATCCTAAACCGTAAATTTTAATTGTACCCGCAGTCCATGTAATACCGTAATTATATAATATAAGTTTATTAACATTTGATATAGTACTAAGCCTATCCCCATAAGAAAAGTCTTCATAAGTACTATATGTTACTGAACTTGTCGTAAGACCACCTAATTCCATTAAATGCTTACCATAAGCTTGAAAAGAATTATTTTCATAACTACAAATAAAGTCATAATTATTATGTTTATGTGCTTCTTCAGATTCAAAAGCTGTTATAGCATGAACTTCTGTACCACCTGATCCTGCAGCGTGTTTTCTACCCATAGCACTATATGAACCACTATTTAAATAGTTTAGTTGATTACTAGCATTTTTACATCTGAACACAATTTTACTAGCACTGCTAGAATAGAGATCAGTAATAAGAACTCTAAATTTATCATATGAACTAAAATCCATATCCATATCTATATCTGCACTAATCCCCGCTGCGTCATAAGTATTTACTAGTGTGTGTAGCCCACCGCCACCACCTGATAGTTCCGTACCACTTACATATAAAGCCATTATTCAATCTCCTTTAGGCAAAATTTAAACTTTTTACCATTTTTGTTGTTAATAATAAATAGATCCTCAGCACCCTCTTGAATTGTCCAATTACCAGTAGTCCCATCAACAGAGTTACCTTCTTTGTGTCTTTCATTAGATAAGTGTAAGTCACCAGTATAAATGTTTTGCCATTGTAAACTTGTAGAACCTAAGTCTTGAGCATTATCAGTGAACGGCATTATAGAACCATTAGTTCTTAATACAGTAACATTAGTATCACCTAAAGTTATTTCATTATTTACAGTTGAAGCACTTGCTTGAGCATTATAACCTATACAGCTATTATTATCTCCATTAGTTATTGTTTCACCCGCATCCATACCTATCATGGTATTTTGAAAACCAGAATTTATAGAATCTCCTGCATCTTTACCTATAGCAACATTTGAGTGACCACCTTGTAAACCATATAAAGCATTTGAACCTAAACTTGTATTATTATCACCACTAGCAGTAGAGCCACCTTGAGATTTATATCCAACAGCAGTATTATCATCACCACTATTCCTTGACATGGCTGCGAAAGCACCAATAAAAGTATTTCTATTATGATCACCATCAAGCATTAACCCTGAATCATAACCTAATGCTACGTTGTCATCACCAGTAGTATGATTTACTAATGCTCTATTTCCAATAGCAGTATTTCTTACACCATTAGTAGCTTCGTCTCTTAATGCATCAGTACCTATACCTATACTGTTACCTTCATGGAAACAGTCAGATAAATCATTAAGTGCAATTGTAGGTACACTAGGTGTAGCAAGTACAATTTTAGATCCATCATATGTTAATACATCATTAGTTGAAGCACTTGAACTTAATCCAGGGATCCTTAAAGAAGTAACATCAGCATTACCAATTGTAATTTCATTATTAACTGAAGCTGAACTAGGTTGAGCACCTGCACCAACAAAACTATTATTATAACCACTAGTTAATTGTTGACCTGCACTACCACCAATAGCCGTATTATTATAACCACTACTAGCTAAATTTGACATAGCACTTGCACCTATAGCAGTATTACCTGAAGCTGCTGTTTGTGTAAATAATGCATTATGACCAATAGCTGTATTACCACTACTAGTTGAGTTCAGCATTGTTGATCTACCTATAGCAACGTTTTGTTGACCAGTAATATTTTGTCTTAATGCTTGACTACCAATTACAATATTATCACCACCAGTAGAAGTATCTCTACCTGCAGTATAACCTAAAAATACATTATGAGATTTAGTATTAGTTTTACCTGCTTGGTAACCAATACCAATAGTTGAACTTTGAGTAGTCATACTAAATAAAGCTTCTTTACCTAAGGCAACGTTGTTATCACCTGTAGTAAGATCTGTAATTGCACCTTGACCAATACCAATATTATTTTCACCATCAGTAAGTGATCCTAAAGATGAATCACCAATTGATACATTACTACCACTATCATCTGTTCCTGTTGTGCTATGATTAGCACCTATATGAATATTTTTCTCTCCATCAAGGGCTGTAAAAATATTTACATCATTTAATTTACCAATACTGTCAGTTTCTTTAATTACAGCTAAGGGTAATTTTAATTGTATATATTGTGACATTTAAAATTCTTTCTTGTTTATAAGTGGCCCATATAATTAATATATGAGCCACATAAATAGTATTATTATTTGTTCATTAATACCCATCCGAAAGTAGAACTTCCAGAATAGATTAATCTAAATGCAGCACCATTAACGGCTACAGTTAAATCAGAAGCTGAACTTGCAATAGGATTACCATTTCTTCCAATAGTAATATTATTAGTTGCAGCTGAATTAGATGAATCAATAACATGAACTTCATCACCAACACTTGGGGATGATGGTAAAGTTACAGTTAAAACTCCACCAGAAGTATTAACAAAGTAACCTGTATTTATTGCAGCAGAAAACGAAGCAGTTTTAATTCCTGAATCAAATGCTAAACCTGCAGAAGTAGGATTACCAGGAACCCAGTTTGAACCATTCCAAATAAGAATTTGTCCATTACTTGGTGCAGCAGTTGTAGTATCAACATCTGAAAGTACATCAATACTATCAGTAGTCTCAACCATATTGCTAATTGCAGCGGATTGTAAAGCTGAATCAGCCTTAGCACCTTGTGCACTTGTAGCAAAAGTACTTGTAGCAGTAATAGAGTAAGTTCCAGATCCATTAGTAGTCATAAGACCCGCTGAACTAAAGTCACCATCTACAACAACATCAGCGTGTGATGTTTCAGATTGTAAAGCACTAGCAGCTAAAGCACCTTGAGCAGCAGTAGCATAAGCAGAAGCAGCAGTAGTTGCAGCAGTGCCTAAACCTAAAGTAGTTCTTGCAGTTGCAGCATCAGCGTCATCAACTAGAGTTAAACCAAATGTAGATACAGCAGAAGATGCTAATTTATTTGTGATTGCAGCATTTAAAGTATCATATACAGCAGCATCATCATTAATTGCAGTAGCAATTTCTTCTAGAGTATCTAAAGTCCCTGGAGCAGATCCAACTAAGTTATTGATTGCAGTTGATACATCTGTAGTAGTTGCATAACTTGAATCATTAGTAAAAGTTGAGATGTTAGTTGGTGCACCAGTTAAATCACTGTAAGCACCAGTTGTAGCAACAGTAGCTAAAGCTGAAGTAGCAACCTTAGCAGCTAACGCAGCAGTTAAACCTGTAACTTGAGATTCAGCAATTGCTAAAGCCGATTGATGGGCTGTAACATCACTCTCAGATACAGATTGTAAAGCTGAATCAGCTTTTGTTCCCTGAGCACTTGTTGCCAAGTGCCCGTATCTTATAGTATTATAAGTCGACATTTTATTTATTTCCTTTTAATTAATTAATTATTTTTCGGTTAATACCCAACCATAAGTAGTTACAAATAATAATTCAACAGTGGCTCTATTTAAAGCTACAGTTAAATCACTTGCATCCCCTTGTATTGTATTATTATTTCTATTTATTGTTAAATTATTAGTAGATAGATTATTACCTATATCTATTATTTTTACTCTTTGTCCATTACTAGGCGAAGCAGGTAATGTAGCAGTTATAGTACTATTTGTTGTGTCTACTAGATATGCATTAAAGTCTGTAGATGTTGCAATACTAAAGCTTGAAACCTTAGTCGCAAGATCTATTATCATTCCACCTGAACCACTTGAACCAGAAGTACTAGCTATATTCGATTTAGATATAGTTGGTATTTGTGCATAAGTTCTACCAGTTCCACCATCATTTCTAATACCATGAAATAGATGTATAGGAGCACCACTACCATTAGCTTGAGCAGTAGCTATTAACTCATTTTCAACTTCAGACCAAATTTGAATACTATGATCAGCATAATATCTAAGACTAATCATACCTACTGGATTATTAACACCTATTCTTCTATATGAGGGTATAGTTCCACCACCCGCAGTAAAGTAACCATCGTTAGAACTACTTGGTGAACCCGCTGCTGAAGTATTGAAATTATAATCAGGGCCAATAATACTTTCATTAGTTTGATATTGAAATCTATTTACTAGTAAAGTATCTGCATTTGTAACAGCCGAACTATTGTTTGTATAATTAGTTCCAAAATAATCTCCTCGAGCCACTAAATTTAAATTAATATTTATTTGCTCACCTGGAGATATAGATATACCACTTTTAATAACTGTATGATTTTCAACACCATTTTTAACACCATCTTCTGAAAGATCAAAGTCGTGTGCAATTTCCCAGATAAAGTTAGTATTAGTTATAGCACCATTAGGAAATGTAGCATTAGACCAACCACCAAATTGTACTTTAAAAGAATCTACAGATAATGGAGTAATTGTTTTAGCAATTGTAAATTCATTACCACCACTTCTATCTATTAATTCTAAATGACCATCACTTAAAAATCTAAGAGATAAAGGTGCATTGTTTGCAACTGAATAACTTGAACCTGATTGAAAAGAAGCTACATCTGTGTTTGTACTATCTACAAATGTTCCAGTACCATCTCTAAAATCAAATACTGTATTCCAGTTTGTAGAAGTTATTTGACCAGCATTATATGCAGTAGCAGCTTGAGCACCATCCCAAATACCTAATCTAAACTGTCGATCAGTTATCATATTAAAGTTATATTCAGATCCTCTTACTAATTCCTCACCCCAATAAAAAGGCCCTTGGCCCCATACTGTACTAGTCATTGTTGAAACACCAACTGGATCATCAGCATTAGTGCCGTATGATATATACCATTGGTTACTTCCTGAAACCATTCCAACAGGATTGATTAAAGTAGAAGCATCAATACTAACTGTTGAAGCATCAGATTTAGTTAATACTAAATTAGTACCAACAATTGCACCACTTGATACTGACGGGCCACCACTAGTAGCTGTAGAAGCAATCTCTCCAGAAGCACTAATAGTAATATTATTACCCGCAGTTAAAGCAGATACAACATTAGTTGTGTCAGTAACATCAGCTAAAGATTCAATAGCATTTAACTTAGCTAAATTAGCATCTGTTAAAGAATTGGTATCAGCATTATTTTCATAAGCAGTTTTAACTTCAGCATCAGTCATTGAACTTGAACTAGCAGTAGATGCAATTGTACCATCATTAGCAATAGTAATATTAGCACCCGCTGTTAATGCAGCAACAACGTTAGCTGTATCTGTTACATCAGCAGAAGTTTCAATACCAGTTAGTTTAGTTTTCTCAGCATCTGTAAAAGCATTTGTATTAGATTCAGCTTCATATGCAGTTTTAATTTCAGCACCAGTTTGATCATCAGTTAAACCTGCTATATCATTTGCTTGTAATGCAGTACTTAAAGTAGTTACATTAGCATCTGTAAAAGCATTTGTATTAGATTCAGCTTCATATGCAGTTTTAATTTGTGTTGCACTAATAGAACCTGTTTGACCTACTACACTTAATACAGCATTTGTAGGTGTTGCTAATAATGTGTAGTCCGACATAGTTCCTGCACTACCACCATTATGCATATAAGATTCATTAAGATCAGTTCTAACAACAACATCACCCTCTTGTAATGATAATGCTAATTGAGCAGATTCACTTGTAGCTGTTCTTACACTTGTTAAAGCAACTGAGTCAACATCAATAACATCATTAGTGATAGTTACGTTTGTTCCTGCAGTTAATTGATTAGGTATTGTAGGTTTATTAGTTAAAGTATTATAATTACCATCAAATAAAGTAGGCTTATTAGTTAAAGTATTATAATTACCGTCAAATAAAGTTGGCTGATTAGATAAACTATTATAGTTACCATCGAACAAACTAGGTTTATTTGTTAAGTCATTATAATTACCACTAAAACCTGAACCACCACCGCCACCGCCAGTGTTTGTAACCCAGTCATAATCAGTACCATTCCAAGATAAAATTTGATTAGTAGCAGCTGTTGATAAATTTAAATGATCATCTACATCAGCGTTTCTATAATAAGTTATACCTATAGGTACATTAATTAAATCATTATAGTCACCAGTTTGTGCAACAGTATGATAAACAGGTACACCATTTAAGTCACCATAAGCACCACTTGACGCTACAGCAGCTAAAGTACCAGTTTGTATAAATGAACTAGCATGGTAACCATCTAATTTATCAGCATTAATATTTAATGCGTTAATATATGGTTGTGTTATTCTAGCATCTATATCTGTATTTGCTCTTGATGTTGTGTAGTATAAATTAGATAAACCCTCAGGTACATTGTTTGTAGTTTTAGTACTGAATCTTGTATCCCATGATGTATTAAAATCAGAAATGTTTAATTTAGTATTAACTACATTAGTTAGATTAGTAGCAAAGTTAGCATTATCATTTAATGCTGTAGCTAATTCTTCTAAAGTATCTAAAGTACCAGGTGCACCATTAATTAAATTTGCAACTTGAGTATCAGTATAACTTTGTAAAGCGGGGCTAATTAAACTTTCAATTTTAGTATTTAAATCAGTTAAACTAATTTTAAATTCATCACCTGAACTATTTCTAGATAAAAATAATAAGTCAGCATTATCTATAGAAGTTGTTGTAGAGTAAGAGTCAATATCAAAAGAAGCACCTGCAGCACCAGTTAAACCAGTTGGGCCTTGAGGGCCAGTAGCACCAGTTGAACCTGTTGGGCCTTGAGATCCCGCAGTTCCTGCAACACCTTGAGGGCCAGTTAAACCTATTGCACCTTGAGGGCCAGTATTACCTATATCACCTTTTAAACCTTGTGAACCTGTAGTCCCTTGAGGCCCTTGAGCACCAGTAGAACCAGTATCACCTTTTGATCCTGTAGAACCACTTGGGCCTTGTGGGCCAGTAGCACCAGTATCACCTTTTATACCTTGTATACCTTGAGCACCTTGAGCACCAGTAGGGCCAGTTGCACCTTGAGCACCAGGTCTATTTGTACCTACAGTAAGATTTATTTTATTATTGTCTGTAATTTTTATTGTCATTTCAATTCCTTATTGTGGTTGATATCTTATTACAAATAAGAATCTTATTGATTTAATTTCTTCACCAACTGTCCATTGTAATTTAGTAGCAACAATATAAGGACTCGCAGTATCAGGCGATGCACTAAATACATGTCCACCATTATTAAAGTCTGATAATAAAGTACTAGGTACCATAAGATCAAAAGATCCTTGAGTTGCGTTTCTAATTAATTGTGCTTTTGTATATGTTTGAACACTAGCATTATTATTTTTAGTTAATGAATTAATTGTTATACTACTTCTAGCTTCAGTTACATTTGCCTCGAACAATTCTGTTGCTAAGGTAAATACTGTAGCTGAATCTGAATAATCAATGTTTTCATCTCCACTAACATTTAAAAGGAATTGATTGCCTTGTAAAACTTCTCTAGCGATAACTTGATCAGCACCGCCTAAGAAGTGTTTAATATTTGATATTCTCATTTTTGTCTCCAATAGGGTTATGAGTTTAATATATAACTATAGCTATATATCATTCGTGTTAATTATTAGTTAATATCCAACCGTTACCAGTTAAGAATATAAACTCCGTACCAGTTCTATTAGTACTTATATTATAGTTACTACTAGAACCTTGTATATTTTTTGAATTACCATCTATAATAATATTATTAGTTGATGCATTAGCACCAACATCTATTATTTTAATTATATCACCATCATCTGGTGAAGCGGGTAAAGTTATTGTTACCGTATTACTTGTTGTATCTATAAAATAACCTAGCCAATAAGCTTGATTAGTTACAGTAAAGTCAGCAGTTTTAATTGTATTGTCCCAAATACCTGTATGTGCTTTAACAGCATCAGCGGGTAATGTAACCGTCTTACCAGTAAAGTCTACAACTTGTGCTAATTGATTAGATCCAACAGCATTGTTTTGTATTTGGTTTTGACCAACAGCATTATTTTGAATTGAGTTTTGACTTACTGAACCTGAACCAACATTAGTAGAAGCATTAGCGGGACTCCATGCACCAAAGTTTACAGGTGTAGAATAATCACTTCTTGAAAAACTATTTGAAAGTTTTACATATAAATATAAATCAGCAGTTGTTGGTATATTTTGTATAGGATAAGTTTGAACCGTATTCGGTGCATAAGTACCTGTTGGTGCTTGGAATGCACCTGTAAAATATTTAGTACCTGTTAATCCTTCTGAAAAATAAACCTCAGCATTTTCAACATTAGCTTGATTAGGTATTGTAAATCCTAATTCAATATTAGGTATACTAGCATTAGGGTATGAAGCATTGATAATTAATCCAGTTGCATCATCAACACTAGAATATCCTTTAGTTGCATTTATACTAGGGTACTGGGCTCTTGCTGTTATTGTAGCAACAGTATAATCTTCAGTATTATATTCTTGTGCAGTTATATAATAACCCTGTAAACCGCCTTTTAATTCAGTTTCAGATATACTATTAATTTTAAACTCTTTACCATTAGTATCACCATTACTAAATGTTCCTGTTGATACACTAGTAACATTAGCTATATGATTAATAGTAAATAAAGAAATTTGTTTATAAGTACCATAATTATCGTATCTACCCGCAGGTGTGATATGTAATATAAAACCACCACCTTGATTATTATTATTAGGGCCTACAAAAGTAGGGTTGTCTTCTACTAAACTTATAAATTCACCTAGTTTATTATTTGCTCTAATCTCATCAGAAGTTAAAGTTTCTGAAACATCTTCAAATAATCCATGTATACATTCATGCCAAAATACTTTTAATTGTGCATTAGTTGCAACATTATAAGGCATTGTAATTACCATTGGTGTACCATCAAAACATAAAACATCTTTCTGTTCAGTATAATCTCTAAGTTTATATTGTGCCTTAGCATTAGATGCACTATTACCATTATTTTGATTATGAGAAGTTACATTAAAGAATAATTGTCTAGCCTCATCAAAATTATAGTATGTATCTTCTACAGTAATAACATCATTAACTTGTAAATTAAAAGCAGTAGTATCTGTTTTAAAAGATATGATTTTTGAACTTCTTGTTTTATTTAAAAATACAGCACCAAGTCTTTGTGCCTGTACATTACTATTAATAAATTTAAGATTTAAATCTTTTGATAACACTGGCTCATTAAAATACTTAGTAGTATAATCTAAAAATACTTGATCATCTTGATAGTTGTCTTGTTTGGATTTATATTTTAAAGTAAGTTCATTTAAGTTAGAATTAAATCCGTCATTTAAAACGGATATATCACCATAAATATTTTTTTCATCAAACCTACCTTTATTAGAACCTATAGCATCTGTTATCATTTGAAACTCACCTAAAGTATAACTAAATACAGATTGAGAGTTACTTATTATATCAGATATATTTAAATCTTTTTCATCACTAGTATTAATATGACCATTACATTCGTATCGTTTACTTGTTACTGAATTACCATCAGGGTCATTATGTGTAACTAACGCATCACAAAATTGTTTATGATTATAAAATGTTTCTAAATCTAAATCACTATCACTAATAGATAAACCACAACCATAAACTTGATTAGTTAAATAATCAGCTAAACATTCAGCAGGGTTATTTGAATACGTACCAAAACCATAACTTAATATACTAGCAGGTACTTGTGCTGTGTAATATTGTTGGTGAGAATTATATGTATATGTCGATGTTACTCCATCATAATCTGTATATTCTGATTCTCTAAATCTTCTACCACCCCATTTTGTAATAGGTGCTGCATCTACAAAATTATGACTTCCGTTTAAAGCACTTTGACCAAGTATACCAAAAGCCCTCTCAGCATATTGTCCTTCAGTCCAATTTGTATAAGAACCACCTGTTGGTGTAAGTGCAAACGTAGTTAAACCCCACATATCTTGATGATTTACTCCTGCAATATCTGTCCAATTATATAGTAACCAAACTCTTGTTTCTTCACTACCTACATCGTTATCACTCGTTGAACCTGAATAATTATTACCCCAACTTTTAATATTTAATCCGTTAATTAATCTTCTACCATCATCAGGTGTTACAACTCCTGTAGTAGGATCTGTGTAAGATACGGGTTGCCATAATTGATGTCTTGGGAAACTACTACCATGATTATTAATATGTTGTTCATTAATATCTACAAAATCAAATTCTATTACTGCCCCTGAGCCTTGGCCTGTAGGTGTTACTCCATTAGTTAAATAATCATCAATATCCTCAGGTGCGTTAGGATCTGAAGCAGGCCCTAAATCTACAATAGTATATGTACCATTCGTTCTTACTAATTTATGACTATCTTCAAAAGAATAAGAAAAACCTCCTAGATAACTTCTAACCCAAGGGCCAACTTGATTTCCTGTAAAGTCACTAAATTTTACAGTCTCACCAAATGAATCAGGATATAATAATTGTGATCTAAGAGTTGCCTTAGCAGGTGTAAAACCACCACTAAATTTATTATTATTTGCAATAGTTCTAATTAATTTACCTTTAACCTCAAAACCTAATTTAGTTGTTAAACCTGTTACGTTATTTTCTCTATCATATTTTAATTCACAATAAGCATAAGCAACATCAGGCATAGTTCTATTCGAAGCACCACTAGCCCATTTTGTACTAAAAGATTCCATCTCAGTACAACGACCACCATGTGGGTATTTAACAATTCTTAAATTACCATTTAACCAATCATCACTACTACCGTCTGGGTGTGTTGCATTTGTAACTGTCCCTTGACCGTTTAGTGTTAAATAATAATCATCCCAATGTACTGTATTAATAGAATCAATTGGGCCTTCACATAATGCAATTATAAAAGCCATTGTCTGATTGTCACTACTGATATCAGCAAATATAATTGAACCATGTATTTTGTCCTCACCATATATAACAGGTAATTTATTTGCAGGATCTGTTGGAACTCTTTGCTTAACACCAGGATCAGCTTGCTCACCCCCTCCTGAGGGTTGATCAGGGCCAAATAACTTTTGTGTTATGTAACTAATAGCTAACGATAAGGCAAACCTTAATATCATGCCTTGTAAGGTCTGTGCCGTAATTGCAGTTATAATAGGTGCTACAGCCATAGTTTATCTCCGTTCATAAGTTCTTTCTATTAATTTAAATCCTAATTTCTCATAATTAACATTTGTTCTATTTGTTAATTTAGCCATTAAAACTCTATCTATTTTGTTTTCTTGTTTTAGTTTAGTAAAATGTTTTTCGTATAACTTAAACATTCTATGAAATGCTGAACTATTTCTTTTATCTGGATGAACCCAAGTAACTATTGTTACAAGTTCATTTAAAGCAGAAAATATATTCGGATTATTTATTGCCATTATAGAACCAATAATTTTATTATCCTCTTCGGCAACTACAATAACACCTCTGTCTAAACACATGTTTATTAAAGATTCATAGTATTGTTCAGTAACAACTAAACCTCTAACTTTAAATTCTTGATCAAATTCTTTTGATGCACTTATCAAAGCCTTTTTACCAGGCTCTATTATCTCTTTACTAGCTATTCTAATATTCATTTTTAATATCCTTAATTTTCTTTACCAAACATTGGGTTAAATAACGCCATTGCAGCAACAAACTCCATAGATCTATCACCTGAAGAAGTTCTTTTAAATGAACTGTCTGACGTAAATCTTCCGTTCTTAGTTCCCAATATTGTTGATAATATATTTTTACATTCTAAATTAACTTTAATTTTACCAAACTCTTGATTTTCTTCTGATACAGCGTGTGATTGTATAACACCCTTCCACTTTATATAAGTACCTGTAACAGGATTGTCTTCATCTAACTCGGCATCTTGATCGTCTACCCAACCTTGATATATAGTTACAATACCACCAATACCATTATATCTTTTTAAAATAGGTATAACACTGTTTGGTAAACCATTTAACTCAACAGTTATTTGATTTGTTTTAACATCTTTAGTTTCTTCAACAGCTGTTAAATTTAAAACACCTGAAGCGGGATAAGTTAATGTGTTAATACTATTATGATATACTTTTAATTTTCTATAAGATGTATTTAAACATAAATTATTCTTTGTGTTTTCATCAGGTTGAATAATAATAAATTGTACTGGATAACCACCAGTTGCGTCAGTATGTTGATTTATTAAATTTCTAGACATTATAACACCTCCTGAAATTCAAATTTGCCATATACATATAAATTTTGTTCTTCATCTTTAGGTACAATAGTTACAGCAGGTTTCTTGGTTAACATTAATTTTATATTAATATCATTACCCATTTTAACCGCATAAGTACCTGTATAAAGAGTACCCGCTGTTACTATACCTAATGGTTTCATAAAACCAGTAGATGTTTGATTTGCAGAATTTTTATGTTTTAAAACATCATATATATTACTAGAACTATTTGCATTCCATCCACTATTTGTATTAAATGCAGCACCTGTATTAATATCTATTGTTTGTATATCCATTGTAAAATCAACAGCACCACCATTACCTAAGTTACTATCTAAAATAGTAATTGTATCACCAACAGTATGATTAGAACCAGTTGTAACAATAGTAACATCTGTAACATCACCATTAGCATCAACAGTAATATCAAATGTACCAACAGTACCTGAACCTGAACTTGTACCATTAATATTTGTATACGTTCCTGCAGTTCTTGATACATCAGCAATAGCAAAATTGTTTACAGCTATGTGAGCACCTTCGGCATTTGAACATAATGTTAATGTAGTTAAATTTTCAGATACACTAACACCATCAATTCTTTTTGTTGTAGTAGTTTGACTTATAGAATTATTTAAAGTTTGTATATATTCACCTACTGCATAAGTTACTTTTGCGTCTTGTATTGTAAACTCATTAGCGTTTATTGTGAATAATTTATCTCCAGTTACTGTAAATTCATTATATGCTGTAGGAATTGATCCTGTAGGTGTAAATTCTATTTCCGCAGGATTATGTTCAGGGCCAAACTTAAATTGAATCATACCTGAATGATTTAAAGTTGTTTCACCCCAAATTTCGGGTGCACTTTGAACCGTTACATCTACTAAAATATTTTCTGTTTTAATTTTATGAGTTGAACCATTACCTGTAACACTAATACCATTTAAGTAATTATATATTTCAGTTACAGTTTGATTTGCTTTAGGAATAATTATTTCAGCATCTGTACCGTCACTGAATTTTACATAAGATCCATCAGTATTTTTAAATTTAATTTTACCATCAACCGAGGGGTTAGTTAAAGCTTGTGTTACATTTACATTATCAAAAGAATAAGTTCTATTTGAATATAAAGGTACTGTGTATTCAACTCTAACATTTGGTACTTTAAATTTAAATCTCATTACATCACCACTTGAAATACCACCTGCTTCTACAGTTTCTAATAATTCACCTAATTTATTATTTATTTCATCTTCAATATCTGTACCTTGTGTGTGATTACCCGCAATAGAACTGTTTAAAGTGTTTTGTAAACTTACATGTGAACTTAAACTTCTATAAATAAAATGTCTAGCATATGTACCATCAGCATATTGATAAGTTGAACCATCAAGATTTTTAAATGTAATTAAACCGTCTTGTAATTTATCTACAGTAGAAGTACTATAAGTATAATCGTATTCTACAATTTCAAGATCTGTAGAAGTTCCGTTAACTACTTGTACTTTAACAAGAGGCCCAGTAGAAACTGAACTAGAATTAATACCTACATTTGATACTATAGGTGAAGATAATCTTACTGTTACTGTACCTGCATTACTAGTATTAAAATAACCACCAGTTTGACCTATAGGTTTAAATATCTGATATACTTTTGGTGCGTTACTAAACTGTACCATATCACCAACTTTAAATATTTTTTGTGTGTTTGGTTGTAAATTAACTAATACTAATTCTCTTAAAGTTGTATAACTTGTTCTCATAACTTTAATTTCTGTCTCTCCAGATTTTAAAGGTATAGCTTTATTACTTATAATATTATTACCATTGTTACTACTAGGGTTTACTTCTAAAAATTGAATACCATCTTCAATATTTAATAATTCATTTTCTACTTCTAAAAACTGTTCCTCAGAAAGTATTGGTAAATTAGCATCTATTGATAAAAGACTTGGGCCTAATCTATGTGTTCTACCATAACCACCAGTTGTAACAGATCTTGCAGAAGATGCTGATCTATTCATAGTTATGTCATTTGCATATTTAAAAATTGCACTATCAGCCATTATTTATTTCTCCCTCTAACACCTTGTGTGTTTGATTGATAAGACTTATTAGCACCACCAACTTCTGAAGATGATGATGATATAACAGCCTTAATCTGATCTATAGATCTTTGATCCACGTTACCAGATATATTAATATTAGTTACATTTGTACTATTACCCGTTGACCCATTGTTAGCCTTACCTCTAGGTATAACAACTTCGCCAGGCGTTAGCATTGTAGGTATTCTATCTGTGTATGGTGCACCACCTGGTACAACACCACCTTTATTCATACCAAAAAAATTAACACCATTACTTACAGCACCCGCAGTTCCGCCTGTCGCAATATTTAAGACAGCCATAGCAGCAGTTGCAGCAAGTTGTTTATTCTTTTCTTTTGTAATAGCTTTTTCTTTTGAAATTTTATCACCAAGTAACGCTTGAAATAATAATTCAACACCATACTCAATACTTTTCTTTAATAAAGTTTCAGCAATACTTTTTAATACGTTTTTAAAACTGTTCTTAGTAATTTCTAATAAAGAGTTACCTTGTCTTAATCCATCAATCCAAGTTGTAGAAATTGTATCAGCAACACCCTGAGATTCAATACCAACTCCCGCTAAAGCTTCTCTATAAGTTTTTACTTGAGCCAATCGTTCCGACTCATGTTTTTTCTCAGCTTCTCTTACAATCTTATCAAATTCTATTTTCTTATTTCTAGATTGTTCAGCAAGAAAATCTTTTAACTTAGCAGCCTTTTCATCAGCAAGAACTTTACTAGGATCCTCAAGTTTACCCCCAAAAGCCTGTTTCTCACCTAAAGTAGTTTTTCTCTGTGTACCTCTACTTGGGTCTTTAAGCCTACCTGCAAAAGCGTCTTTTTGTGCTTTAGTAAGACCTACATAACTTGCTGTTAAACCTTCAACTTCTTCTCTAATTTTTTCAAGATCTTGTTCAAATACATCAAGATTAGTTTCATCAGCGTCAGTACCAAATTGCTTTATACCTACTCTTAATCTGTTTAAAGCAGGTGTGAAAATATCTTTAAGGTATGAACCAACCGCCATAATTTCATCTTTAAAATAAAATATAGCTAACGTTAATCCTTGAACGGCTGTTACTATTAATCCAATAGGGTTTGCTCTTAACGCAACATTTAAACCCATAGCAGCACCGCCTGCAAGTTTCATATTTGTAGCTAACAATGCTATTTGACTAGCAAAATTACCTACAAAACCTATTACTTTTAAACCTATAAATATTTTAATAATAGTTACAAGGTTTTCAAAATTTTCAACAAGGAACCTAATAAACTCTCCTAATTTTTTAAATCCTGAAGCAAGGCTTTTACCTATTCTTACACCCAGTGCTTTTAATTGTGCATCATTCTTTTTAAAATCACCAACTAATTCTTTTACTTGTTGTGATAAACCTTCAAACAATGGTTGAGCAGCCGCAGCCTTAATTTTGAAGTAAAAATCCTCAACCATAGATACATTACCTGATAATGTACCTGCTAAGTCATTAGCAACTTTACTAAATTTTCCACCATCTAAAAATGCTTCTTCAAATATTTTAACAGATTCATCTACTGAATATTTAGCACCCGCTGTAAAACCTAATAGTCCACTAACACCTTTATCTCTTAATAAATCGGCAGCGGCAACACCTGCTGAAGCTACTCTTTGATATTGTAGTGCAGCATCTTGAAAAGATATATTTGCTGTTGCAGCCAAGTTACCTACCAATTCTAAATTCTTACCTAACTCTAAAGGGCCATCTGAAATTGCTGCTAGTGCAGTACCACCTGAAATAATTTTATCTAATGTAAATGGAACTGTAGATGCATAATCATTTAATATCTGAAATGCTTCCCCACCTTGTTTTACATCTCCAAAGAATGCATTAAATTGAATTCTTGATTTTTCAACTAAGTTTCCTGCCTCTATTGTTCCTTTAACAAATGAAGCGGCAGCAAAACCCGCAGCCGCAAAACCTGCAACAACACCAACTTTTAAAGCAGTACCTAATCCCGCCATTGTTGCTCTCGATCTTGCTGCACCCGCTTCTAAGGCTGCTAATTTTCTTTTAGCAATTAAAGCTTGAGTTCCTAAACTTTTTAATCCAATGTTTAATTTTGCCAACTGTTGCTGTCCAGTAACGTTAGCGTGTACGTTTAGCTTTACAGCCATGTCTAATCCTATTTATTAAACACAATTAGTTGTGTATTATTTTCGGTTAATTTGTTTATCCGTTAGTTACTTCAACTTCAACGGAATCAAAGTACTTTTTAAAAGCACTCTCTATAAATTTCATCGGTGCTTGTTTTGAATGCCCATTATTAAGAAATTGAATATAAGTAACACCATTAGTTACAATAATTTCTTGTGGTTTATCTTTAGGTGTAAGTATAGTTATATTTGATGTACTACCTATCTCACCGTCAAAATAAGTTTCAGTATATCCAATATACCAAGAGTTTCTTGCTTGACCTGTATCAACAGGTGTCATTAATTTAACATCAGCAAATGCTTTTAAAGCCTTAGCCCTTAATTGTTTTTCAATCGCACCATCAATATCATCTTGAAGAGTAGCCATAGATGATTTTAAATTAACTACAGTTATTGTCATATTACTTTACCTTTATTAATACCCTTTTTAATTGTATATTTTTGTGTACCATTACCACCAATGTTCACTTCTTTTTTAAGATTCTTAAATAAATCTTTTTCTTTTAAATTCTTTTGAGAGGCTTTTGTATATGCCTCAAGTTTTTTAGTATCTCTCATATATACTCCTTAAGAGATAGGCGGTTTTATCCGCCATATCTATTATGTTTTAGATTTTTTATTTACCATAGACTTCAAAGATTCGAAGCCTGCTTTATTTTTATTAGCCTGTACGGCATCACTATCTTGTAATAATTTTAAAGATGGAAATAATTCTTTAACATTTAAAGGTTTAGTACCTTGATAAGTAGTTTGTGCAATTATAGCAGATCTATGATCATCTCGCCAACCGTAAGGTCGTTCTTGGAAATACTTATGCCAACCATTATATTCTTTAAATGGCATAGCATGTAAATCGCTTAAACTTATACCTAATTGGAAAGCCATTTCATATTCTACTAACTCGTCTTCCCCAACTTATCACCTTTATCATCTTTAGCACCTAAGCCATTGTAAACTAGAATATCATTTGATAATTCCGTAAGTGCTTGTATAGGAAAGTTTTCAAAGTCTTTATCTTTCATATCCTCAGCACCAACTACAGTTGCTTTAAATATAGCACTAAGTGTTGATAAACCAGATAGATCATCTTTAGACTTATCTAGAACTGTTTGTAATTCTCTTACACCCTTAACTGTTAATTGTCTTATCTCAACTTCTTGTTTTAAAAATGTAACCTTTTTAGTTATATCAAGTAGTTTTATGTGTTTCATATTATTTATCCTTATTATTTATTTCATTCTCAAATGTTTTATCTTCAACATGTTGTTCAACATTAACCTGTTCTTTAACTTCTTCAGGTTTTTTATATAAATGTTTATTGTTACTTTCAAAATCTTCCATAAGTTTTCTTACCTTATGTAACACGTCAAGTGTTTCAAAGACTTCGGCTTTATCTTGTACATCTTTCATTCTATCGTATGTTTTACGAATAGAAGTATCTATAGCCTTTTTAATATGTAATGACGTTATTCTTAAAACGTAAAACTTATTAAATGGTTTATTATTATTATCCATTTTATTATCCTATATTAAATTAATATGATGGGGAGATTAATCCCCACCATAAAATTTTATTTATTATGCGTCAGCAAACGGGCCTTTGTAGTCACCTGCAGTACTCATAGTTATAGTAGCCTGATTTGAATCAGTTAAACTAGGAGTCACTTCAAATGAAGCAAAAGAACCTTTTACGTAAAATGCACCGTTATCACCAGTCTCTGCGTTCTTAACATCAATCTGAAAAACGTATTGATTGCCGTCTTGAACTAGGGCTTGGATAGCACCGTGTACACTTGGTACATAGTTGACTGTGAATTCCATAGTAGGGGCATCAGCTTGTCCTTGAATTTGACTAGAAACTGATTGTCCGTACTGAGGAACGTTAACGATATTAGCGGGTTTACCAAAACTTGGGAATTCCCTGATTGAAGTTACTTCTGTAGAACCATTGAAGTCTCCACTTCCAGATATGAAAGTCTGGTGAGTAGAGTCATCTGTAGGTAATGTGTAAGTTGAATCAGCTTTGAATTTCAAAGTTGTAAAAATACCTGCACCTATATTACTTATTAGAGCCATTGTATTTTTTCCTTATATTGTATTAGTTAATTGAAATGAAATTGACAGTATAATTCACGTTAAATAAACTTGAATCCTTAGCGTCAACCCCAATTGTAGTTATAAAGCTATTAGTTGTTTGCAGATACCCAGAAATTTCTTTCCGATCTAGTAAGTTTTTTAATATATCAGCGATCTCGTAAGCACGTTTCATTCCTGCACCCGAGGGTACAAAAATTTGACAAACCACTTGACCGTTAGCAGATACATCAGTGTTAAAAACTAACTCTGAAGAAAAAGGCAATACACTAACCCGAACCCACTCATCAGCGTTTAATTCGCCTTGGTAGTTTGCGGGAAATGCTTTTATATTATGCGATGTCCATTCTGTAGTTGTGAAAAGATTCTCAACAGACGTTAATAGTTGTGATATTGTTGCCATGTTAACTTTCCCTTCCTACTTCTATATTTATAATAAAACCATTATCCTCATATTTATTAATTGAATAAGTGTTACCGCCAAATATGACAGAATCATAATTGTCAATAACCTTAGAATCAATATCAGAAGATTTTAATATTATATCAGCATTTATTCTCGGCTTTTCATCATTAGTTCTATAACTTTTAGTTATAATACCTTTGATGGTAATAGGAGATATAGTTGTTGAATTAACAGTTTGATTACCAAAGTCATAACCAGTAACGGTTATATTAGTAAACTGTACATCAGTAGCTAGATCCCCAACCAATGAAAATGCATTAGTGACGTTACTATTTATAAGTGTTTTAAAACTCATTAAGCACCTCCACTAACTCGAACACCACGTGATTGAGTTAACGATACTTCATTTAAATATATATTACACAAATTAATAATATTATCAGGTAATTCTTTAAAGTTTTTAACTCCACTGTTTATGTCGAATATTAATCTTACCGCACCAACAGTTAAATCTTTAACTTTGTTTTCACCTGAAGCATTACTCTCTTGTGTCTTCATATTGTTTAATAAATGAAGTGCTAACTCAAAAGTAGCCTTTTTGATATCTCCTGGAATAGTACCTTCAGAAATAGTAGATCTATCATCTTCTAAATCTGTAAAGTAGCCTGATTTATTATCATAGTATGTAATATCTCTAGGCCACGATAAAGGATATGAGGCAGTAGGCGTGGCCGTTCCACCCCAATCCATGTCATCGAGAATTCCAGTGGCTGTTACTAAAGCTTGTTCTACTAACGCATCATTAGCAAACCAGTTTTCTGAGTTCAATCTATTTTCAAAATATTCATCAGATTCTGATACACTAACAAATGAATTAGTTCCTTTTTGTAAAGCCATTATATTTCTCCGTATCTAATAGTTATAATAATTAACCGTGGAATATAGGGAATATACCCATTTGGTTAACGTTAGTAGCATGAACAGTCCATGAAGCACCATCAGCTAGGTCAATGTTTGCAGGGTATGCAGTTGCAGATCCCGCCCACGAGAAACCTTTAGGATGCATGATATTACCCCATCTTGATAGGATAGTAACAGCACCACCACCATTACCAGCTAGTTCGTTTCTGTCAACAGCAGTTGGGTTAACTTGTCCGATTTCGCTATAATGAAATGCAGCAGGTTTAGCAAGGTAAGAAACCTTTAAGCCTGAAGGCATGTTAGCAGTTAGTACTTGGTTGTTAATAACTAATCTAATTTTACCACCCATAACAGTATTAAAACTAAAGTTACCATCAACTACAGGTGCAACATCAAGAACGTTTTGTTTTCTCATAATGTTGTATGTAGCAGTGTCAACTACTAGGTAGTAAAAAGGCTCTTCGTATTCACCTTTGATTGCAGTCATTGCATCAAATAGTTTATCGAAGAAAGCAGATCTTTTATTAGCATTTGTTTCAGTTGCAAATAACGCTGCAGGGTTTGATCCTGAATCTGAACCAGTGTAGTAACCAAAAGATCCTACAACAGCCTCTGAATCAGAAGCACCAATAGCAGTAGCACCCCAAATTTTATCAGAAACACCATTTAAGATAGATCTTAATTGTAGGTCTTCTCTTCTTGCTCTTACAGCAGCGAATTGAGAACCTAAGTAAGATAAACCATCTACTTTAGATACTAGTTTTTGAATTGAAGCTTCTTGAGCACCAACGTGATCAATGTTTTTTACATAAACCGCAGACTTGTTTGAAGCAGACATTAAGTTAATGTTAGCATCAGTAATAGTCTCTGATTGTTTGTAAGAAGTTGATGGATCAGCAAAATCTAACCATCTTAGTGTACCTGTGTAATTTTCACCTGAATCAGTAATTCTAGCGTCAGAACCAACTAAAGCAGTTGAAGTTAATAACGCAGCATCAGTTCTTTCAGCTTGAGCGTAAGCAGAAATTGCCTTAGCAATGTTATTAAAATTTGAACTTGTTACAGTCATTTGTTTTTTCCTTTTATTATTATTGAGGCATTATTGCCTCGGTTATTATTATAAAAGATTAAGCTTATTCAGCCCAGTCTCCGTCAACTTTAACGTTACCCTTTTCAATATTAGCAAGTAGTTCGTCAGTTGACATCTCTTTTATAGATTTGACAGGATTGTTTCCTGAAGCGGGTTTAGCAGGGTTAATACCCGTACCCGCATTTGCTTTAACTGAGAATAAAAACGCATTATTATCGTCTTTAGCATATGATGACACAGCATCATTAATACTTAGGCCATTTTCATGTACCCAATTTCCAGTAGCATCCTTCTTTAAATTTCCTACGATATCTTGATAAGCCATTTTAGCTGCTTTATCAGATTTGAAATTTAAAGAGTTAAGTTGAGAACGCACAGCGTTATCTCTGCTTAATTCTGTGTTCTTTTGTTCATAAGTCTCAAGCTTTGCACTCATCTCAGCTATTTTCATTTGCATAACTTCTGAGTGTTTACCTTGTTTTTCTAAGGCTTCTATCTCAGCTTTTTGCTTTTCACTTTTAGCCTCAGCAACAGCAGCAAGAGCATTATCTCTTTCACTGTATGCATTATCTAAATTAGTTTTAATATTTTTAATAGCTTTAGCAACCTCAGCATCAACCAGACTCTTAATATCTGTATTATCAACTTTAGTTTCCTCGACTTTAGTGTCTTCTTGTACTTTTATTTCTTCACTCATTATCTTCTCCTTGGGACACGGCCCTTGTTATATTTATTAATGAATCTATACTTATAAACAAATATAAATTCTTTTTATATATCTACCACATCCATATCTTCATCAACGGGGTAAAATTCTTCTCTTTCCTTTTTAGTCATTTCTCTTTTTTCATTAACGCAGTTAGTTAATATTTCAACTAACCGTTTTATAAATTGTAAAGAACGACTTATATGAAACCTATCAAAATGAAATTTTTCTAATTTATTTATTTTCAAATAACTTTTAATAAGTCTTTCACTTTCAGTGATATATTCATTCAGTATAAAAGGACTGTTTTTATTAATCATATATCTCACCTAACCTTTCCATTATTGTATCATAAGCCTTAGTTGTATTCGGTGCATAATGTTTCATTAATGCAATCTCAACTTTTCTAATCTTGATATCAGGGTGTTTCATTGTTGCAACATACTCAGCATAAGATTCCTTAACCATAGTATCCGAAAGCGGAGTCCCATCATCAAGATAACCAAGTTTTTTACGATCTAAATAGTATGATAAATCATGACCATATCCTATTTCATTTCTAGAAATAGCACCTGTATAATCATTAAATGTTAAATTAAAATCAAGATCATAACCTTTTTGACCTGGAGTATTTACCATCATTCTATCATTTATTTTCTTTTTAAATATATAAAGATCTTCAGCCGTTGGTGGTGCAAATATAGAATTCTCTTTTCTATTCTCTTGTAAATAATAGTAAAGATCATCATCACTTATACCTGGTAGACTTTTCTCTTTTTTAGTTAAGTCAGCATAGTATTTACTAACCTCAGCTCTATCAGTAGGATTCTTAACAGCATCCTTTAAACCTCTTTGAGCCTTTCTACTAGCATTAAGAGTACTAGCTCTTCTTGTACCAACATCTAATCTTAAAGCATTATAATCTTTAGCTATCTCATCTACAGCAATCTCTGAAAATGTTGATGGTTGAAATACATTATTATCATAACCATCTAAGCTTTTAAGTTTTACTTGTATTGCATTAGGTACACCTAACTGACTTTTTTGTGATCTAACAAATTTATCAGTAGAAAAACCTTTAATAAGTTTTTTAAATTTCTCATCATCTTTTATTAAGTTTTCTAAAACTCTATAATCAATTCTATGAGCATATTCATGAGCAGCAGTTAATTGTATGTTTAAATCTGAGTAACCACCTTTAGAACCAAAGTTTACTGAATCAAACCACTCAATGTTCTCTTCTGTTCTTGGTAAACCTCTTATGTATTTACCCTTTTTACGGTTATACTTAGCACCGCCTGAGAACAATACCTGTCCTGGTGCGGGTATAGATTGTATAAGCTTTGTATAAGTATCTTCTGTAGTACCAAAAGCCATCTCTAGCATTCTTAATTCTCTTTTATTAGTCTCACCAAATAAAGGTTGATCACTACTAACAACTTTAGTTTTAGTAGATGCTCTTGTAGGTGTTCTAACAACAGGTTTGACTTTAACACCATTAAGTAATTCTTCTAATCTACCTACTGATACTAATTGACCATCTTTTGTACTAAATTGTGTAAACTTTAATTTACCAGTATTAAATATTTCAACTCTACGTTTATTACCTAATATAGCTAATTTAAAATCATCATCTTGAGTAGCTAAAAATTGTTCAAAGTTAGTTTTACTAGGAACTTGACCATTAAAAGATGCTCTCTTACTACCAGAAATTCTTTGTAATCTTCTTTTACTAATTCTAGAACTTTTTGTGTTTCTTATATCCTCATAAGATTTAACAATAGGAACAGTTGTAGATCTACAGTTAAAATGTTGTGGCGGTCTAACACCTCTATTATCATCTAATCTGAAAACCTTACCGTCTAATCTTCCACAAATTAAAGAAGTTCTTGAGTCTAAAGTTGCTACATACTGATAACCATCAATAACATCTTCATTCAACTTGTAAGTTGCATTAGATATATTACTTGATGTTTCAGTTATAGCAGTTCTAGATAAAGTTTTTAATTGAGCAGTGGGTAAATCAATTGAATTACCTACATTCTTAGCAATCTTATTAACAGCTAAGTTTTCTATCATACCTTTTTTCACAACATCCTTAATTCTTCTCTGTTGTGTTAAACTGATAGATGCAATTTGTTGAGAATATGTTCCTGCTGAATTAATAATTAAATCATTAACTTTCAACCCAGTATACACTTTACTTCTATAAACTTTACCTAAGCTTTGTTTTAAAGTATTGTTATGGAACTTAGAACTAGTATTAGCCAAAGCTTTTAATTCTGAAATTCCATTTCTGTATATCTTACGATAAGTTTTTCTAGTCTCTAAAGTTAAAGCACGGTTTAAAGCGTTTACACTTTTATTACCATTCTTTAAAGCAGAGTTAACTAATCGTTTTTTATGGGATGACATGACTTTTGTTAAATCGGTATCTAGTTTCTTTTCGTAAAGACTTAAAAGAGCACGGTTTTTCAGCTCTCTAGATAATATATCATCGTTTATACTCATTTATTCCTTTTACTTTTTATCTTTGAGTTGATCTAACTCATCGTTAATTCTTTTAGAATATTCAGCAATTAAGATATCGTTTTTAGCAACATCTAAACTAGCTAGTATCTTTTTATTATTACAATCACCTAATATTGCTAAATTATGTTTAACGGTAGGTGATAGTTCACTCTCTTTATATTCTTTATCGTTTATTGTAATTACTTTATCTTCAATCATTTTTATTTCCTTTTATATTTTACTTTCTTCTTAGACTTTTTCTTTTTCGTCTTATATTCATCCTCGTTCTTCTTACTTTTCTTACCTCGCAACAACATCTTACCATCTCCTTATCCTCTTTTCATTTTGATACAGCTGTTACCTTTACCTCTACGGTAACCCTTCCAACAAGCCTTACCTTTATATTTTTTCTTTTTATAAGCCATAATAAATTACCACTTTCTGCAAGACCAATATCTCGCTTTTGTTTTAGGCCCTGGTGTAGCACACTTATGTCTTGCTCTAAAACTAGCACGGGCTTTAGGATTAGATTTTCTAATCTTAACACCCTTTTGACCAAAGTTAACTTTTACTACATTACCGTTTGCATTCTTTACAAACACCTTAAACTTTTTAACATCACCTTGCATTGGTTTATTAAGCTTTACAGTTCGACCTTGATACTTTGCCATTAAGCCTCCTCGCTTTTATCCTTTTTACATTCAAACTTAACAGATATACCTAAATTATTAGTGTTATCTCTACCTACCTTTTCCATTTGAACAATAGATTTTTTATAACCATCTTTTAAACAATCATATAGATCTTTATATCTCACCTCAGACTCCATAGCGGGTGAGCACATAGTTGATGTACTTGCACAGACATATAATATTAACATGAATTCCATACTAACCCCACAAACTTCCAGTTAAAGTACCTTTATTATATTCGGTTGCTCTACTTTCAAAGAAGTTAGCATGTTCAACACCATTAATAACCCAATCAAGCCAACTTAAAGGATTCTCTTTAACTTTGTAATTTGGTTTTAATGATAGTTGTAACAATCTTCTGTCAGCAATATATCTTATGTATTGTTTAACATCTTCTGATTTTAAACCTCTAATACCACCTTTAGCAAATGCTAGATCTATAAACTTATCTTCAAGTTCAACCATATCTCTAGCTGTTTGATATATCTCAGCTTTAAACTTTTCTGTCCATACGTCAGGATTCTCTTTTATCAATTGATGGAATAATTTAATCATACCCTCAACATGATGAGTCTCATCTCTTATAGACCAAGTTACAATTTGGCACATTCCCTTCATACGGCCGAACCTCTGAAAGTTCAGTAGCATAACGAACGATGCAAATAATTGTAAACCCTCACCAAAAGCACTAAAACAAGCGATATCTCTTATAAGACCCTCTGTTCCAGTACCTTTAGATTTAAATAAGTAAGCATGTTTATCAGACATCTCTTTATACTCTTGAAATGCCTTATAATCAGTTAATTGTGTTTCACCTATAGTGTCATTAAGTAATGAGTAACTATGAGCATGATTAGCCTCAGAATTAGCAAATGAACTTAACATCATTCTAACTTCAGGTGGTTTAAACTTAGGAATATATCTATCTAAGTAAGCTTGAGCAATATCAACATCACCTTGAGTAAAGAATTTAAGAATACTACTAATAAGACTCTTTTCCTCATCAGTTAATCTTTCATTCCAATCTCTAATGTCTTCATGCAATGGTACTTCACTTGGTAACCAATGCATTTTTTGCATCGTATCGTAAGCTTCAAACGCCCATTCATAATCAAATGGTTTATAATGTGTTCGTGACTTAAATAGACTCATATTCTTTATTTCCTTTTTTTAATTAACCCTCACAAGCCAAGCAATCAGCTTCAGGTATTATTGTTCGTTCAACTTTTAATGATACAAGTTCAGCCCTTTTAATAGCCTCACTTCTACAATAGTATAATGTCTTTAGTTTTCGTTTCCATGCTAACATATGAATATCATGTAATTCTTTAATATTAACATCAGCAGGTACAAAAACATTTAATGATTGACCTTGACAAATAAACGGTTGTCTATCTGAGGCATGTTCAATCACCCATTGTTGGTTTATTTCAATCGAAGTTTTGTATATATCTTTTTCGTAATCTGACAAATCTTTGATATGCAGTACCGAACCACGGTTAGCAAGTATTGAAGTCCACGTTTTATCATTATTTATTCCTTTTGTTTCTAATAGTTTTTCTAAATGTTTGTTCTTAACTAAGAACGATCCACTCATAGTCTTTTGTACATAAGCATTTGCTCTATAAGGCTCAATAGATGGTGATGTAGTACCACAGATAATAGAACTTGAGGCATTGGGTGCAATTGCTAATAAATGAGCATTACGCATTCCAGTACCTTCCATATCAGGGGCTTCACCACGTTTTACAGCTAACCTTTTAGATTCAGCCACAGCCTCAGTTTTAATATGTTTAAATATATTTAAATTCTTAGCTTTAGCTAATGCTGATTCAAATGGTATTCCACACTTTTGTAAATAAGCATGAAAACCCATAGCACCAAGACCAATAGATCTCTCTTGTGTTGCAGAAAACTTAGCTCTAAATACACTGTCAGGTGCATTCTCAATAAATGACGTTAATACGTTATCTAAAAATCTTACCAGATCACCTATAAACAATTTATCATTTTTCCACTCATCATAAGTTTCTAAATTAACAGACGATAAACAACACACGGCTGTTCTATCCTCGGCTGTAGGTAAAGTTATCTCAGTACATAAATTACTATGATTAACTTTTAGGCCTAGGGCTTTTTGTGTTTCAGGCAATGCATCATTGATATGATCAATAAAACATACATACGGCTCACCAGTAGCTACTCGATTTTCTAATATCTTTTGCCACAAATCTCTTGCAGATACAGTTCTTATAGTTTCTTTTGTATGTGGATCAATTAAGTTCCATGTATCGTCATAAGTAGGCTCAGATATACATCTCTCAACTAATTCCATAAAATCATTTGATATATTAATCCCATGATGTAGATTTAAACATTTTCTATGTATATCCCCACCACTTGGTTTTCTTATATCTAAAAATTCTAAGATCTCAGGATGACTAACATCCATATAGGCAGCATAACTACCACGTCTTGTCTTACCTTGGCTAAAGGCCATAATTTCACTATCAACAACATGTAAAAAAGGTATTGAACCAGAAGATTGAGATCCACCACTTGTGTTTGTACCATCAGATCTAATATCACCCCAATAACCACCAATACCACCGCCTATAGACGTTAGCCATGCATTCTCAGTGTAGTGTCCAGTAATCCCCTCTCGGCTATCACCTACATAATTAAGAAAACAACTAATTGGCATTCCTCTTTTAGTTCCGCCATTAGATAATATTGGAGTACTAAACATAAACCATTGTTTACTTGCGTAATCGTAAATTCTTTGAGCCATCTCATCATTGTCAGAAAAGGCTTTAGCTGCTCTAATAAAAGCTTCTTGAGGACTATCCTCTTCGGGTAATAAATACCTATCTTTAAGTGTTGTTTTACCAAAATCGGTTAACAATTCATCTCTGTCCTTGTTTATCATTTTTATAATCCTTTATTGTGTTTTTAAAATTTTAATATTATCTTGTTTAATTTTTTCTTTTGCTAATGCGGTTATGGAGCCCAGATAAATTATCAGGGCCCCAAAAATTATATACTTAGTTAAGTTTTTCATCGTCATCCTCATCTTCATCTTGTTTACTTGAGGACTCTAATGATTTAAGTTCAGATTCATATTGTTCTCTTGGCGATATAATACGATCATCTTGTGATATCTCATCTTTACCACCAACATCATCATAATCAGTAGGTAAAGCATCATTGTTCTTAGCTAATTCAATGAAAGCAGATCTAGGAATTAAACCCCCAGAATACCATTCAGTAATTAGTCTCATCCAATCAGCCCCACGAGGTGCAGGATTGAAATCACTAGATAAATTAAATCTAATATCAGCCTCTTTGACATCAATATCATATCTCCAGTTAACTAAATGTTTAATGATCTTTTTCATAGCCTCAGATACTTTAGCATTTAATGTAGCAAGTGCTGCATTTTGAGATGCGTTACGTAACGATAGGGCTACACCAGATTGATCGGAGTTGTTCGGCTCTAGGCTTAACATCTTAACACCAATTCTAGTTAATTCGTCATATCCATTCTTAATAGCAGATTCCATATCTTTTAAAGCGTCTGTAGGCGTTTGTAATGTCTCAACTGTGTCATCCTTATTAACAAACATCCAAGTACCAAGACCTTGTTTAACAAGATCGTTCTTTTCAGCTTCTGTTAATGAATCAGACTTAACTACTGGTGTATAGGTAGCAGATAAATATAATAAGTGGTTTCGTCTACTTATTTTATTGTATAACGCTATTTCTCTATTCACAATAGGAGTCATCATCGGATCTACAGTATCAACAGATCCATTTAATGGGTAAAAGGGAATAAAATTCATTCTCTCACCATTCTTAAATAAGTTATCATTAAGACCTGTACTAATCCACTCGTCAGTTAATTGATCAAACTGATAATCAATAGCACCATCAATAAAGCTTGGTGTATCTGACGTGTTTCTAACAAAGTTCTCAATAATATATAATCCATTCTCATCTAATTTGTGTACTTGTACACTATCCACATATTTTGGATGATAAGGTGAGTTAGGATCGTAATCTAAAGTAAAATATCTTGTTATAAGTTGATCTAACTTAACTTGACCTTTAATGTCAGTTGATGTTGACCAGTTAATAATATTCTCAGCTGTGTGTAGCACTGGGTAAGGCTTAACCTCACGTCTCTCCTCAGGGCTTAGGCTGTCTAAATCAACAGTAGGATAATCTATTTGGATCCAGGCTCTTGATGTTTGTAATTCTTCCCATAAAGCAGTACCTAAAAATGATAATAAGTTAGACTTATCACCACCGATATCGTCTAATATCCATTGTTTAGCACCCTCAGGGGCATTGTTAATTTCTAATAGGGGTTGTTTTCTTAATAGACCACCTATAATCATTTTTGAAAATTCTGATGTAACGCCTGGGACTTCGGCTTCGGCTTTGTAGAAGTCGTATTGAGATTGGGTCATTGTAGGGTTAAAAGGCAGTAATAAGTTATCTGAACTTGGTACTGTATCGAAATCTTTTGTATAAGATGGCCCTTGGATGACGGCTCTGTTTCTTTTCCATTCGTTTACTTGGCTTAGATACTCATCATTAGGGTATCCAGGCCCTTTTTTCTGTTCGGTAGTTTTAACTACGCTTGAATTTGTGTATTTAATTGACATTGTGTGTGTTTCCTAAACATTAGTAGAGCAGATCACGGACTTACTCAGGTTGAATAAAGTTTTGATTGGCGTAATACCAGATCAAGTTAATTTTTGTTTACAACTATGTGTGTTTGGCCAAGCCTGAAAATTTTAAAAAGGGGTTGCACCCCCAAAGCCTACAGCCTCAACAACTATTAGTATACATACCGCAGATAAAGACCTACCCCCCACCCCCCTAGGCCCATGGCCCACAGCGTAATGCTGTAAGACTCCAGTCAAAGCCCGTTTAGTATGGGGCTTTTGGCTTTAGGCTTGGGTGTAGTTTGTAGTAATTCTAAAAAATTTTTGGCTGTCAGTTGGGTATTTGGATACCCAGACCTATAGCTGTAAACACAAATAAGGGGCTATTTATATAACATTATAGGGCTACCAAACATCGTTTGATTATTTGATTAGCATGTTAATAATAACTACTTACTTGTTAGCCCAATCTTACAATAGGGCCCTTAAAAACTCCACGATCTATCACGGATAATAGCGGGTTTCTTTTTACCGATAGGATATAAGTACTCACAAATGTATCGGATACCATCTGAGAAGTGTTCAGTGTTCTTAGTCTTGTCTATAGTAGCATTGTCCATTCCAGTAGATTGTCCTACTTTCCATGCTGTCTGTTCCATACTGGCTATAGTTCTAGTACAGTCCTTATTAAAGAACAGTCTACTAACACCATTAGCATCCTTTAATAGGCTGTTAACACAGTTAACGCTGTCTATTATAGGTGGTTGTTTTGCTCTAGCACATACTCTGAAACCCGCATCT
>Ga0187219_1000053_pt1 | contig 42172 bp, 31 predicted proteins | sample 13SPOviralmetaG_FD_130162 | JGI IMG/M metagenome (GOLD analysis project Ga0187219, IMG submission 130162) | Marine viral communities from the oligotrophic San Pedro Time Series (SPOT) site, San Pedro Channel, CA, USA - 13 SPOT_SRF_2010-07-21... | ecosystem: Environmental > Aquatic > Marine >... | reverse complement strand
TTTATTTGTTTATATATTAGGTTATGTTAACTACTACATCCAATATGTTATAACCGAATGTAACGTCAAAGGTTTGAAACTCTATAGTGTTACTTGAAAAGTTTAGATCCAACGCACCTATTTCTGTAATAAACATATCTTTAAGTTGAACTGTTACAAATACAGTACCATCAGCATCTAACATTTGTACACCAACGCCTTCTGGTAAATAAGGGTGCTTTCCGCTTAATTTATAATAATAATCAAACATTTCAACAGCCATCCAATAATTAACATACCCATCAAATGCTTGCATTGTAACAGTCATAGTCTTATCAAACAATTGTTGCTTTGGTACACTAGATCTAAATGCTCTCTGATTACCTGGATAATCTACTTGTGTGACAGCGTCAAATGAAGGCCCTGGTAAATTAAGAGATTGTATTCCATAATTCCAATAATCAATAGGTTCTTTAATTAACCCACCTGGGATTCTTGTAAGAAACGGTTTATACTTACTAGCTATTTCTTTAGGTATAAAGTTTCTAGGGAAGTCAAATTTAAACTGATTATTTCTTGCGCTTAATATCATAATTTATTAATATCTATCTCTGTCGTCAAATTCTCTACTATCCTTAATATAGGATGAGTATGAAACATCATTATTTCCCACTGTATAGTTTTGTAAATTTTGTGCAGCGGATTTATAAAATGCAACCTTTTGAGATTTTGTTTGTGCAACATTTGACGCTTCACGTATGGCTCTGATTTGTTGTCTCTTTTTAATCTGTAACATACTAACCCTTTGTGCTAATCTGGCTCTCTGCTGTATTAATCTTATTTTAGAAGATTTTAAATCTTTAGTAAGTTCAGCTATTTCATTTGTTAATTCTTCATTACTATTTTGTAAAGATTGTATAACTACATCATCTTCTGATGCAGAAGTTACTAATTCAGCATTTTCTGCTTTAAGTGCTGTAATCTCATCTTGTAATCTACCAAGCAATATACTATATTCAACTCGGGCCTCTTCAATTTGTCTTGTTAAAGTTATTCTATTAGCATCGTCTACAGATAACCATATACCTTGATATAAAACCGATTCATCTGATGTTGACCCATCAGACGGGTCAATCATTTTTGTAGAAATATAAAAATTATTATTAGATAAAGCTAATATTTTTTTACTATCAGATCTAGTTATTCTAAAAAGAACTTCTCCTTGTGATAAATCCACTTCATCAACTTGTGTATGATTTAAAATATCAATATCATCTTTATCTCCAATAAAGTTTAAATATAAATTTCCAACATTACTCAGATCAATAGGCTTATCTTCACCGTCAACTTCATCATATAATGTAAAAAGATAATAATCATCAAATTGTGATATTCTTATCATACCATCACCCTGCGGTAATGGTTCTTCATTAACCGATAAATTAACAAATCTTTGATAAAATTCTTTTTCAGTTTTAGTCAAAGATATATTAGTCCTTACACCACCAACTACCTGTTTAGTTGAGGCTTTCTTTTGTATTTGTTCAGCCTCCGATAATTTATTTTGTTTCGCTGCCATTGTTCTCTGTTATTGTTTGTATTTTGACTGGTGAAATTGCAGCCTTAACTTTTATTCTATCTCTGAACGTTGTTACATAACTAGTTTTTACTACTAATTTTTCAACTATTTGTTCGGATGTGTCTGCTGACGTACTTGCACCACCTGTTCCTACTACTATTTGTTTTCCAGTATCATTATTAATTCTATTATATACATTGGCTACGGTTGGTACTACACCTAAATTAATTTGAATCATCTGTCTTCCATATTTCTGTGTATCAAATGAAGTTAATTTAGCATTCTTAATTATTTGTGTAGCATCAGCTTTATTGTATAATCTTAATACATAATTTATTGAAAAGGAAACTGCACTATTTGCATTTTTAATAATAGGCCTAAATAACACAGGTTCATCAAAGTCAGTGTCTTGTGATATCACTTGAAAACTAGTTTGTGTAAATACCTGCCCTACTTGTTCAGTAACACTTATTTCATGAAATACCATATATTGCCCACCTGATGAATTTAATTGTGCAATAAAGTTACTAAATGAAGATCCTGCAACCTGCCCTGATAATTCAAAATAATCTCCTGCTTCTGATTGAATTACTTGTGCATATAAATTATCATAGATATCTCTATTTAAAATTGATACAGAATTAATTTCTTGCATTTCATAAAAACTATATGCATTTTCAACAATAGTTTCATAAATACCAGTGGCCTTGAGTGTAATAGGTGGAGTACCTAAAAATCCTTGCCCTTCAGTAATTTTATAAGCTACACCATTAGGCTGTGCTGCATCAAATAAATTATTCATAAAGAATAATGATGGAACTCTCCATTCAATATATGTAGCATATAATTTATCAGCAATTAATAAAGGATCAGGATTAAATGTAGGTGTATCTGTTTTTAAAAAATTAATAGATGAAAGATTTAACATTACACCATCTCTCCTAGGTGCTAAAGTTTCGAATACAATTCCATCAAAACCTTCAAAACTAAATCCTGAAATAAAATGAATTCTTATTTTATCATAAGCAACATCCAATTGAGGCGTGAATGCTTGTAAAAGATTTGCGCTATCAGTTAGCTCCGGGCTATAATCATTATAAGGAACACCTATATCTGTATCTAATGAAACATACTGTGTTTTGGCTTCATTGTTAGATACTGCCGAGATATCTCTATAGTTACCCATTATTGCTGAAACACTATCAGTATTAAAGAAATAAGTTCCTTTAGTATTAGCATCTCTCATAAGCTCAATAGGATATGTAGCAGTATTAAACGTAGTAGGTGTTGCCTGGCTAGTATAAACATACTCTATAAGTATTTGCTCAGATATTTGTATAAATCTTGATGATTCCATTCTATTTTATTTATTTACCATTGTAAAAACTTTGGTGTGTAATTTAAACCAACCCCAACATAAGGAGTAACACCATTACCACTTAGACCAACCCCTAGCTGTAAACCTAATCCTAGTGTTTTTCTATTTTGGTATTGTAGATCTTTAAATGCTTTACTGTTTTGATCAATTAATATACCTTCAGCACTATTAAATGTAGTACCAGGATAATCTGTTGAAATATTAACAAATAATTCTTTTGTTTTAGTATCTCTAGTTAAAGCAGCAGATAAAAATATATTCTGATTTAAGTCTATTTTAGCATTACCAAAATCTATATATGTACCGTCAATCTCATAAGGTACAAAAACACCAACCTTTCTAAAACTTTTACCCCATGAAGCCGTATCTGAAAATGTTAAAGCAGAATTAAAATTACCTACAACAGTATCAAGCACAGTAACTGGTACTTCTACAATTACTTCTTTAATAACGGTTTCAGTCTTAATTATAGTTAAAGGTGGTTTTTCTTTTTCAAAATCTAGCTTGCTTTCTACCTCTTCTAATGTTAAACTTAATGCCCTTATCTCCGCTGCCGCATTACCATTTTTATCTATATAGTTTTCAATAGTATCTAATGAAGCTTTCCAATTATTTTCAATTCTACTTGCCTCACCTCTAGCCGCATCAGTAGCATTACATTGTCTAAGTAATAAAATAAAAAGCAAAACAATTCCACCAAATAAAAACATCCTAGTGTTTTTTGGATCTGTTAAAACGCCAAGAATATTTTTAATAATTAAAATCATTTAATATACTTCATTAATTTATTAGGAGTTACTTCAGTAGCTCCATACTTTTTTGCAATTTTATCTATAAACCTTTTTTCTTTGCTTTTCATTTGGTCTACTTCTTCAAAAAGACCATCTCTTTTCTTTGCTAAACTTTCAATACTCTTTTGCATTAAATCTAAGGAAAGTTGAATTTCCCTATATCTACTTACATAACCATTAAGTTCTTTTATTTCTTTTTTTGTCATTTTAAAAATATTTAAATTTTAAGTTGTTTCATAACCAGAAATTCCTCCCTGGAGAGTTAATTTATCAGATATTATTACCCAGCCCCATTCTGTTTTAGTATCTTCCTGATCGATCACTGTGGTTAAACTGTAATTCCTTCCTCTGTTAATTGATTCTGCCCCATCCCATATTAAATCTAAAACTCTTACCACAGTAGCGCCTTGGTTCGCATGCCCAGCATTGGTGGTCGTATCTATTGTATGGAATCCATCATACATGCCGAAATTTCCAGTCTGCATCCAACTCTCCCAAACATTGGAAGATGATGGTATTTTGATCCTATATCTAGGAAAATGTATTCTTACTGTTCCATAATAACTAAGTGTTTCGGTCTGCCCAGGGGGATTACTATTCTTTTTGTTTTGAGTCCATAATGTTGCTTGATTTTTAATTATCACAGTAAGTTTTTGTCCAGGATACAGTCCCGTAGGAAAATTAAAGTTACCTAAGTAATTCTGTTGCCCAAGAGTACCACCACCACCTAGATTATTATCATACCCTAACCCATATCCGAAATTTAAGAAAATCACAGGCTTATTAAGATCTGCTTGTAATGGCATTGCTCCTGGTGTTGGGAAAGTTGTACTAAACGAAGGTACCGCATTCACCAAATCCCATCCATATTCATACGGTGCTACTTGTGGAGAAGCATAGTCATACATCGGATTACTATTTTGTACACTATTTGTGTTATTATCTCTCTTATGCACATATGTTCCTGCAATAGCAGTTTTATTTGAATTAGCTGAAAAGTATTCGTTATACTCATTAAAAGATCTTACACTTATTGTTAATGAATTATCCCACGCACTAAATCCATAGGCTGGAACTGGACTTGATGGTCCTTCACTTCCCATTCCTACTCTAATCATTCCTGCAGATACTCCCGATATTGTTTGAGTACCACCTAGCCACTCATGCATACTTGATCCTGGTGTCATACCAAAGTAATTTGCATCTCCCGTTTTAATAAAAGTAGAGGTACTACCTGTCAATACACCTTGCATATTATTATATTGGTAAGTATTAGCATTAGGAGGGGTTGTACTAGCTGGTATTCCTGACTTTGTCCAAGTACTTTGCCCAACAAACCTAGTGTGTGGCATAAGTGGCTTAGTAGGATCGCCGTTTGTATAATAATTATAATCAAGAACTATACTAGGATTAGCTAGCGCACTAGATTGTTCATTTCTTAAAATTATTTGACTATTTCCTCTAATATAAATATCACCACCTACATCCGGATCACCAGCTGGCGGAAGCTGCCTTAGATTTTCTATAAAAATATCTGCAGTGCCACCAATTTTACTTTGCTGTATTGTAATATCACCATCAGATGATGTTGCTAATATTCCACCAGTAGCTGATCTTAATTGAATTTGCCCAGCAGGACTAGTTCCTTGTGTAGTATCTAATTTTAATTGCCCACCTGAATTTAATTGAATATTTTGATTTACAGATGATGTTAAATTAATTAAACCTGCCTGTAATTGTATAACACCAACTTGCGAGTTTTGTGATAAGTTAACAGGAAACCCACCACCTGCCTGGAAAACTGTAGTGTTTACTGTACCTGCTGTAGTTAGTACAAATTTGTTTCCAGCGGCATTTGAACCAGTACCTACATCAATAAGAAAGTCTGAATTTTCACCACCAAAAGCTGCTATATTTTCAATTCCTGTTTGAAAAGTAATTGCTTTACCTGCAGTATATTGTTGAGATCTTTTTGGAACATTAACCTCAAAGCCTATTACTTGATTAAGATTTAATGCAGAGGTTGCTTGTTTTGTTGCTGATAAGACTAACCTATCATCATTACTAATTCCAATGCTACTCAATTGGCTTATATCTACTTGTTCAAATTTCTCAGGATTACCGACCGTATAACCCCCATGAAATATTATTCCTCTGGCCGTTGCATCTTTCTGATGAATCATTAATGATGCCGCTGGCGTGTTTAGCGTTGTGGCTATAGCATCAGGTATTACATAAGAAGAAGTTAAAGGTATACTGACGTCAACAAATGGTGTATTAGAAACAGCGCCCCCGATCATAACTGAAGGTATTCCTTCATTTGCAAGATCTGCACCGTTACCAAATCCGATAGGTCCATTATACACAGCAGTCTGTCTAGATATTTGGATTGGTCCACCAAAGTCTAACCCAAAACCACCACTCTGCCCAGCAGGTCCAGCAGGTCCCATTAAATCTACTGTTGTTATAGCCCATGTTAATCCAGTGTATTCCCATACTTGCCCATTAAATTGCAAATAGTAATCGCTTTCAAGTGGTGTGCTTGTAGGCGGTGCAACATTAGGACTAAGACCTGGTGCAACTATAGAAACATCTTCATACCAAGTAGTTCCTTTTGGTCCTCTGCCTCCGAGAGGTCCTACTGGACCGATAGGACCAGCTGGTCCTGCGGGCCCTCCACCATTAAGTAACAATTGATCAAAATTAAAATTAGTTTTATCGACCAGTTGTGAAATAGTATCTGATGCTATTATTTCTTGTATAGTGATTGGCATTTCTTTTCTATTATTTTTTAACTATTGTGACACTGAACCCATACGATTCAGAGAAACCTGTTCTTTTATTATATATTAGCTTTAAATCAAAAGGGTTTGTATTTAAAGTTTTTGATGCTACATTATTGTTAATAGTTAAACCATTATTAATTTTTTCTGCATCAGTTAATTCAGCTGTGGTATACTTAGGTGGATTTTTACTTCTACTTGCTAAACTATAAAATTCTACTTTTTCTATTTTATAAAGCTTTAAAATATTTTCTCTTATATATTGTTCTACATCATCATCCAAAGTTTCCAAATCACCCCAACCGTATAAAGGATTAATGTATTTTTGAAATTGTTCTTTTATTGGTGTAAATAGGTATTCTATTAATCTTTTTTCATTTAATAAGAAAAATGTTTCTACTGGAGATGAGGGCTTTTTCTTAATAGCATTAACTTGTTTTACTCCATTAGATTTAATAATTCTTTTATTTATCTTTACTGAAGGTTGATCAAGATACATAAAAGTACCATCTATTAAGCTTGGTTGTTTTATTGCACCTTTAACAAAAGGGCTCGGTTTAAATGTTTCTAATTTTATAGTTTCAGGAACTTTAAGATATTTAGATCCAAAAAATGATTTACGCTCAAGCATTGATCGTGTACCTATAATTTTTTGTATCTGAGACTTGTCAATACTTTTTATAAAATATGAAGGTTCCCAGTTAGATGAAAATATATAAAAATCTTTATAATCAATACCTATTTCATTAATAAGAGGATATAAACTTGAAAATGCACTTTCACTAGATAACTCTAAAATAGTTGAAGGATCTTCTTCATTTACTTTATGATAAAAGAAATTTTGAATTTGGCCAAAGTCTGGATCTGAGCTGTTAAATTGTGAATTTTTAAATTTACATAATTCCATTACTTTTATTTTATACGCTGCATCTGGAATAAGCACGCCACCTGTTACTTCTTCAAAATCTAAGTTTTGGTAAGGGTCTCTAAATGATAGTAAAGGTAATGCATAAGGTTCATAATACCCCGCATGCCTAGCTATAGGAGTTATTCTTGGTGTCTTTTGTAAAGATAAGTCATATCCTACAACATCAGTTAAATTAAACGCTGTTGGTTTTACCGGGTCAGGTAATATACCTACATAAATAGATTTTAATATATCAGCCTGTGCTCTTAATTCAATACTAAATGTTTGTGCTAATGTACCATCAGTATTTTTAACTTGAGTACCATCTTTTGTTATTGTTTCATATATAATAGCAGGATTACCTTCATTAACTGAGTCAAATATTTCACCAAAAGAAATATTATTTAATGTGTTAGCAAATTGTTGATAACCACCATTCTGTATTGTATAGGTAGCACTTCTTAATACTGCATTACCAGGTGATGATGAAGGTAGTGCCATAGGAAAACCATTCTGCGTAAATGTAGATGCTTTAAATGTATCAGAATCTAAAACATCTACAATTCCTCTAATTTCATATACATTAGTACCGATTGTAAATTTAATATTTCCAAATGTACCATCTTCCAAAACTCTAATATCATTTACAAAGTTTGTAGGAATTCCATTTATATCAGGCTGCCCTTTTACTATATAAGTTCCATTTGAGTCGACTGAAGATGAATTCAGCGAAAGAGCACCACTTATATCTATAGATTTGTATAAATAGCCGTTAGCGGAGCTGTATTGTGGAGAACAATCTGAGTTTATTGCAAAATTACTATTTAAAGAATATAGGCTTGTCCTATCTATTATTGGTTCACCTGCATTAAGACATTCTACATCATACTGAATAGACACTAACATTACTATAGTTTTCCATTTTTCATTTTTTATAAACTTAATTTCTAATTCAGGCTTGTCTGGTAAATTAGGAATTAACATTACAGAAAATCTATAATCATTAATTGAACCATCTTGTACATATGATAGTGAAGATGCATTAAAATTAGGTTTTTGCGACCCTATTGCTTTAGGTTTTGCTATAATTCTAACCCCTCTTAAAAATGTTTCAGAAAAATTGTTTTCATTTCCACCAGTAAACCTACCGTATCTAAGTTGTCTATCAATTTCATTTATAGTACCACCTGCAGTAAATCTTTGTACAATAAAATAATCATTAAAATAATTAGTATTTATATTTTGAAAGGTACCGGGTACATAAACTTGTCCAGTAACTGGGTTAGCATTAATACTATCAGTAGCCGCCTTATCGACATAACTCCAGGAGCTTTTAATTGCATCATTGTTAGTTAAAAAATATTTTGGAAACTCAGATAAGTAATACCATTCATGAGTAAACCCACTAGATTCTTGAACTTTGTCCCATTTAGAAGAAGCGAAATTATTTATACCAAATGCTTCATTAACATTCAACCTATATGGATGGTTTCTTACATCTTTACCATTATTAATCCAAGCCCATTTATTTATATAAGGAGCAATTCTAGACGCAGCCGCCTGTGAAGTTATAAAATTTTCTTCGAGCCTGATGTATTCACTCTTTATATACTCATCATTAGGATTCTGGTCTTCGGCATCACTTAATAAACCAATAAGATTATAAAAGCCACCATTATCATAAAAATTTCTAATATTTGGATTCTTACTCACACCAGCGTAATCAACAAACGGTGGTGTAGTACTATAAGGTTGGACCGCATTAGCAACAAGTTGGTTGTATTCTGCTAATTCAAAATTAAGTTCACCTTCTTCACTATATAAAGTACTATAAAAATCAAAATCAAAATCCTTAACCTCAAAAAATGAAAATCTACCAAACGAAGGTTTATAATCTGAATACAGAGCTACTTGGTTAGACCTAGTAACCATTATTTGATTATCGTCGCATGTAATTATTGCATACTTATCAATATCAGTATATCCAATTATTTGATCTAAGCCATCATAAATAGGTTCATCGGTATAAGGAACCCAATCACCTATTTCAGCGTAGCCTCCAGTAGTCTGTACAAAATTACCTTTCACAAATCTTTCTTGATCTCCTAATGTAACTTTAAGTAAACTATTCTTTGTGTCGTTACCTCCTACAAAGTTTTTATCTGGTAAGGCTAATGATGTGGCAGGATACGTTTCCAATTGTTGAAATTGTTCTGGAAATGAAATATCCATCTTAAAATTCAACCGATTAAATCTAGTTCCACTAAACCTTGATTTTACATAAACTGTAGTATCATTATAGGATGCTACAAAAAATCTGTCATTTTCATTTATTCCTTTATTAATAGCAGATGTTATGGATTGAGTAACTTCCTGTAATGTCCCATTAGGATTAAAAAATCTTTCAAAAGATTTACCAGGAATAGTGGCCATTGTGCTATCTGCAAATATCTCTCCAGTAAAATTAATCCCATCATAAAATGATATCTTACTCCCTTCTTCAACATTGTCTAATACTTTAATATACATCTGAGAAATACCGGCTCTGTTTAAAATACTTGCATTTGCAAATGTATCCGGGTCTTTATACCCAGTGAATAAAGATATGTCTACCTCTGTATCAAATAATCTTATTTGATCATTACCCCACGTAGATCCTTTTTTAATTGTATGAAAGTCATCTTCTTTATCTTTAACATAAAAGATAGATTCTACTTCATTAACTCTTTGCGGTGTAGGTAAGCCTGTAATTGTTTCAGTTTTTAGAGGATCTAAATAAAGTAATATACCATTTTTATTTGTTAGCTCCAACGGTGTATTTAAAAATTGGGAAACTTCAGTTATACTTTGTATTGTAGGCTGTTGTGTTTTTTCTGTTGATGTTCCTTTGTAGAATGCCTCACCTGATATATCAAACTGACCTTCTTCAATATCATTAACATACATCCCAAAATATCTATTAATAGAATAGTCATCAGCAGTAGGATCATCAAACAAAAATTCCATATTTAATAAGTTAGCTAAGATAATACCATTATTCTGAAAACCTTGTGTAAATAAATACTCATCTTGCATAATAGTAGAATCTTTAACTACCATATCTTTATACGCAAAATTACCAGAACTTGTAAACCCACCACTCTTGTAAGATATACCATTCCATAAAATAGGTTCATCTTTTCTCCATGTCATATTAAGTGGAACTTCTGGAAAGTTTTCTTGGTTTCTATAATTTCTAATATAAGAACCTAGCGCAGTTCCTTCTGTTAAATCAAAAGTTTTAATTGCAGTACAATTCTCTAAAACATTTTTATTAAAATCAACTGAAGTTTGTGCACTGTTAGTATTTTCATTTTGGCTAGGCGCTCTAAAATTATTAACTGCTGCCGGGTTATCTAATCTAAAAACTACAAAATAGTTTGGAATTTGTTCATTTAACCATAACGGGGCAAGAGTACCTAAACTTTGCGGATAACTAGTAGATGCTACAGATCTAGTCCCTGCACAGTAAAACATTTCATATTGATTACCATACTTAGATAAAACTGAAGTATCTTCATATTCTTGAAATATTTCATATGCAGCCTCAATAGGAAATTTACCAAAATCAAAAAATCTAAAAACATCTTGATCATAGGTACTAGTCCCATCAACTTTAAATGCTTTAAATTTTTGTGAAGATAGTCTTGTATTTGCACTAAAAGATTCTAAGTAAATATCTGTGCCATCAGACACAAGCTTTACATTAGCGGTCAATTTAGGATTAGTTCTAACTAAACTGTATGATGCTTTATCGAATAAGTTTTCGGCCATTTATCTTTCACTTTTTTTATATATTCACTAAAAGACATGGTTAAATTTATAAGTTAGCTGTACCAATAAAAGTTTGAGACCCACGACCTCTACCTCCACCGCCACCACCACCAGATACTGTGGTTTGCGTTATTGATGGTCTTAGTCCTGCGACAACCTTCTCTAAATCATTTAATCCTTTGGTTACTGTTGCTTTAGGGAATACATCTAAAGTCAACCTATCAGATCTATATTTTGCGCTAACCTCAATATCAAATTGTATAACATCTGAATTATTAGGTAGTAAATCAAATCCTATTCTTTTTGCATAAGTAAGATTAACAGTAGATCCAGTTGAATCTCCGCCAACATTACCTAAACCACTACCTGAAACTGTACCGAAATAATCAGTCATTCTATATTGGAATACTAAAGGAACACTAATTGCATTTTGTTGTCCAAATTGCACAATTTCTATAGATTGTATAGAATCTCCATCTACTTGAATATTTAAATGATTATCTGAAGATATAAATAAGTAAGATCCACAGCTCTGCTTTCCTAATGTATATTGATCAAAACCTTCAAATGAAGTTTTAGCATTCCTAGCATAACCACCAGTAATATAACCTGCAGCAGATACATCCCAAAGATTAGCTAGGGCAGGCGTTGTAATTGAAGGGCTAGCTTGTAAGCTTTGTCCGCTATCAAACGGAACTGTTAATTGTGAAACACCACCAGACCCCGTTGATAAATTATATAAATCAGTAACATTTTCATTTAAATAAATTGCTTGTTGCTTACCATAAGGTTGATCTATCTTTAACGGTGCAAATTTTGATTGCCTAAATAATACGCTACCTGTACCATTACCACCTGCGCTACAATCTAGACCACCTGCAGGAACAGTTGCAGGTAAAGTATTAGTATCGCCAGTAAAAGATTCATAAGCTTCTCTGTATGCAGTATAATTTACTAAGTATGGGTGGGCGATTGAAACTGCCACCACATCATCATTTACTGGATAAGATGTTGCCGTTGTCGGTAAACCTGATGGTAAAAAACCACCGCCCCAAATAAATTCAGTGGTAGGATTTCCTGCACCAGAATTACTTGCTGCATTATAAAAGTTTTCTACAGTATCTAAATTAAAAGTATAATCTGATGCTGGGTTAACATAACTATAAAAATCACCTTCGGCCGATACATCAGAATATCTACTATAAATAAATTGATTTTTATTTTGTGTAGACTGGAATGGTGGTATTGAAACAGTTTGTTCATATTGGGTACTTGCAGTCACATCTGGGTTAGTTAAGATAATAGGAGTTAAATCATATTTTCTAACTGTGTTATAATCTGTATCATCAGCTCTAAATGTTGCTCTATTATTAGATTGATTGGCTTGGCTATTATCTAACCATGAATATGTTGCCGGTAGAATAGTAGATCCATTTATAAGAGTACCTACCCCTGGTGCACCAGTAGCACTATAGTCAGCAGGATTTTCTGATTGTTTTACCATCCTACTTCTATTACCTGTAACTCTAGCTAATAATTGTAAAGCAGTTTGAGATTCATTTGCAATATTAATAAAATAAGTTTTGGAAACAACAGCTCCTCTTGGATCATCTAAGCTTTTAACCTCTTGTCCATAAAATCCTGCAAATATTTTAGTAGTAGCATTTCGTCTTAAATTAAATGTATTACCAGTATCATCAACCAATGTTGTTTTTAATTCACCTTGTGCAGAGCTTAATATTTCAGAAAATAAATCTAATTGATTTTGCATTTCTGTTAATTTTGTAAAAAGATCAATAGGCGTTTGATTCTCTGATAAGAATCCTGATGCAATTACAGGAGATGAGTGAGCAAAATAAGTTTCGTTTGCAGTAAAAGAACTGCTTAAATGGGTTGGTAATCCAATAGATTCTAAATTTTCATTTAATGCCACTAATGCCAAATCTTCTTGATTTTGGGCAAGTATTGATTCTATTGCACTATCAGAACTTAGATCAGCAGGAAATTCTACTCTTATTGCTGTGCTATATTCACTTTCTAATGGATTAGATGGCCACCCTGCCTCAGATATAGATTTTACTTGTATTTCAACCTGTTCTCCTTTCCTAATAGGAATATCTAATTGATTTATATTTACTGAATCAGCAGTATCATCATCTATTGGAGTCCATTCATATAATCCTGTTATAGAATTTTTTGTTCTAGGTCTTAATACACTATCTACTATTACATAATTAGAAAATGCACCTTGGCTAGTACCACTACCATCAGTATATGTAAATTGATTAACTGGATTAGCTGCGCCGTCAGATGAAAGATATCTATAACGGTATTTAAATTTTATAATATCCTGTACACCAGTTGCAGGTGTAGATTTTTCTTCAGGCATTGACCAGAAACCTCTTACTCTATACTTAGGTGTTATACTACTTACTGAATTATCTGAAGCAAAAGAATTAATTTCAGTTACAACAGATGCATATAATTTTGCCGATGCAGCTCTTTCAGTAATTAACCCTTGTAATGCATTTCTATCTGCATCTCGCTCTACTTCAGTTGTATAATTAGTTGTCTGTATTTTAGTTCTGCTCTGTCCAATTGCTACATCTAACTCTGATAGCGTAGATTGAATAGTATTTTTTTGATTATTTAAATCTTTAAGTTGAACAATAGCATCTGAATTACTTACTTGGCCATTAATTAAAGATACAGTAAAATCATCTGGTGATAATACTGGGGCATTTGGTGTAACACCTTCTCTACTAGTTGGCATCTTATCTTGTGCAAACGATAATAGATACCTTCCAAAATCAACTGCATTTTGTTGATAATAATCGGATAGTGTTTGTGCTTCTCCAGCAGAATTAACAGTTGTCAAAGAATTTGTATAAAATCCACTACCCGGAGACCAATTAACTGCAGGTATTTTAGAATCTGGATCTATTGGTTTAATAAATGTTACACATCTTTCATTAAATCCTACAGTGACGTCAACCTCTAATGTATCACTTAAAGAAGATCCTATTTTTAAAACATCAGCACCAATACTTATAGTTCTTTGACCTTCTTGTAATCTTACAGTAACTGAATTAGTACTAGAATCAATTTGAGTAACAGTATATCTTGTATCAATAGGCGTAGATACTACTTCTAAACTATCACCTACCTTTAATTGAACAGTATCTGCAAAATCCGCTTCAGAATCAGTATAAAATATTTTATTAAGTTTGTATAGTTTCTGAACAGTTGTTTGTTCTACACCGTTAACTGTTTCAGTAACACTTTCCTCTCCTATTCTTATAACACTAAACTTGCCAGAATATCTTTTATCTCTTGGTGGTAAATCAACAACAGCTTCATCTAATACATAAGAAATATTTTTCTCTACTATTTCTTGTAAAAAAGTATTATAATCTATATTAGCATTTCCATTATATTGATTTTCAAAGAAATTAATTTTACTTTGACTATTAGTATCTAAAATATATCTCTGTACAATGGCGCGCTCAGTATCAATAGGTGCCTGGCCTGTAATATCAAATGCTACATACAATAGAGGATTAATTAATTCTTCAAAGAACCAATTAGGTTTAACATCAAACTCATTAATAGAATTTAATGAGGTCAAGTCTTGCGCTTCTGTTGGTAATTTTGCTAAAACTAATTTCCTAAAGGTACCATCAGCTAATCTTATCGAACTATTTCCATCGTTAAAATTAGTAATTGTATTAATATTGGTATTTAACCTATCAACAGAATTTTTTAGAAATCCAAAACTAGGAATAGTAATCCTAGAGTTAGTACCATCATTATTCTGTATGTTAACAGTTACTGAATCTCGGCTTGATGTAATTGCTTGGTTAACTTTCTCAAAGCCCTCCAAAGAGTTATTAAAAAGTCTAAGTAACTCCGGTAGCAAAGTTTGTATTGAATTATTTTCAGCCATTATCTATTTTTACTTTTTATATTTATTTGATACAGTCATATACAAATGTTAACACACCTCTCTCTGTACAAATTAAATCAATAATAGGTAAAGAGCTTATTTGTGAATTAGGTATTGTTGCTGCCAATTTTCCAAACGATCCATTATTAAGTCTGCTTGGCGCGTCGGTGTATATTTTTATATCTCTAGATCCTAACAGAGGAACATTATTAAATGTTAATCTAATAGTTTGCCCTGTTCTCCATTGAACAGCAGTATCATCAATATAAATAGAAAGATCACCATTTGCTTGATTAATAGTATCTAATCTTAACATATTAGTATATGTTCCTAGTGTTGTAAATACCTCTGGGTTAACAACGTTAAGATTCAGAGGAGCTGTTGTTGTAATTTGAACATCACTACTATCAAAAGGAACCATAAAGTTATATGCCTGGACATTATTTGATATTTGAATTTGATTAGGAGTATTAGTATTTACTGTTATACCTTCACCCTGTCTAACCACCTCAGTATTATATTGTAAAGTTTGAGAAACATCTCCATTGGCTAATGCCTGAATTTCATCAGAATTTTTAGCAATTAAATCTAATAAGGTAGTACTACTCGCAAATGCCAAAGATGCATTATCAAGTTGTATTTGTAAATTATTAATTTGTGATTGTAAAAAAGCAGATGTACTAACTGAATTTAATGTATTTTCAACTGCATTTAATCTAGTCTGTATATCCGTTAATTCTACTTGTTGTGTTTGAAAAATTTGTGCAGATGCTTGAAGCTGAGCAGATGCATCTGAGAATAGCCCCATTGAAAAGGTATTATAATCATTTACAATTGTATCAATACCTGCACTACCAGGAGAAGCATCAAATCTTAAATTTATTTTAAACCCATAGCTGTTACCATTTTGCCCGGTTACTAAATTAGGTTTATATTTTGGGTATCTTTGAATATATCCACCGTCGGTAGTTGGTGTAACGTTATCTAATAATAAAATACCGTATAAATTAGTTTTTGTTTTAGATGAATCACTTAAGTCCACCATATCATAATAAACAGCTACTGCATTAAATTCAAAAGATTCAGCTAAATCAGTTCCATTAAATTGTGGTATTGTACTTATCGTAGCATCCTTTACAATTTGCTCATAATCATTAGGATTAAAATCTACACTAATTCCATCTAATTCACTCCTTACATATGCTGAACCAGAAAACCCTGATGGGTTATTATAATCAGCTGGATATTTTCTAATATTTGCATTAAGAACACTAGTAAATGTATTAGGTTCTGTAAAATATGAATCAACTGTGTTTGGTGGCGTAGCCTCATCCATCCAATTGGCATCTGGATCAGTATAACCCGCAGGCCCTGCGCCCTGTAATGGTTGATCATAATCATACCAAGCTAAAATATCTAAACCTTGTGGGTGGACTGTTGCTGTATTCCTACCCATTATGTACTCGCTTGTACCTTGTATTTTTAATGATGGTTGATAGTTATTATCAGATACTGAATCAAAGAGGATTGTAGGTGTTCTACCCACTTCTGTTGGTACATTAATATATAATTCTGTATAAGCTTCTCCGGCTTTATCTACATTATTTACAATATCAATTTCACCAATATATCTAACAACCCTTCTATACTGTCTAGTCCCAGACGTTACCTCATCCTCCTCGACAAATCTCGGCGTAGTAATACCGTTGGCTTTTTCTAATGGTGTGGCTTCTCTAAACCTCATTGCACCAGTTTCTTTTAACCATTTAAAAAATACTCTCTCAGTAACAGTTAAATTTGTAGTATTATCATATGATGAGTCGCTAATAATAAGTTCTTCTAAATTCAGCGCGTAATTCTGAAGACTCTCAGTAAAATTAACATTAGGATCACCTTTTAACCCACCGCTCCAAATTGCACCATCTATAGTATCAAACTGCATATAGTTTTGATATTGGCTAAATGTTGTTGGATCTAATCTATCCATATCTGGAAGATTAAGAAGCACAAACTTAGAAAAGACTAATTTAAGCTCGTCATTATTAAGAGTTCTAGATAAGTCTTTAGCAGAAGAAGAGAACGTATAAAACGATCCCCCATCTGCTTGTGGAGTTCTGATTAAGGGCGTTGTTGCCATGTATAGTTTCTTTCTTTAATTATTATGATAATGCATATCCTTCTCCACCGACTATAAACCAGACTGGAATACCTGATCCATTATCAATAGCTAAAAGATGTACACTTTCACCTACCTCATCTAAAGTAATAGTATTAGTTGCACCAGTAGTTACTATATAGTTTAAACCTGTTGGTGAAGCTATATTAACAGTACCACTACCTTCAGTGCAAATAAAGAATATTTCTTGTCCTATACTTCCTTGGTATAATGATAATGATAAAGGATTTGTAATATCAGTATTTCCACACCTATTCATTGTGAAAGGTGGTATTGCTGTACTAGTTCCAACATTAATTGCCATACCTGCACCTGCTGTAGTGTCATTAAGAGGTGTTGGGTTTGTATCATTTCTGAATACTCCGCCACCTGACATATTTAAATTACCGGTCATTTTAACATTCGTTAGAATATCAAAAGTACTAGCATTAATATCAAGTAGTATAGTACTTAAACCAACTCTTAATGCTTCAGATGAAAGATTATTTAGATTAGTAAGTGTACCTGCAGCAGGGGCAAAATATACCTCCATTGCATTAATCTCACTAGCAAGAACATTAAAGTTATCATTAATAACTAACCTTGATCCGGATAAGGAATCGGTTCCTAAAATTTCTGTTACGCTGATTGCCATTTTATTTTATTTGTTTTAAATTTGTTGAGATCTTTCAATCTCTTTTATATTTAAGATATTTCTATCCTTTTTATATTTATTCCCATTCGTATCTGTAAGTTCTAATGAAATCATATACTTTCCTGGGTCTTTAAAAAGATATGTTAGATACTTGCTTTCAAAATATATATCAGCCACTGATGAGTTAGTAGTATTAGATATGATCCACCTGGGAGCATCTTTACCAACTATTCTACATTTATCATAGACAAACATAGCCCATGTCATCGGTGGTAATACTTTACCATCATTAATAAATTTAGCAGTTCCCCAAGTAGGATTGCTAGTTATACTTTGGCTAGATCGGTAAATTATACTTAAACAATCTACATTCCCGCCCGATGGGTCTATTTCAAAAGGTACATAACCTGATAAGTTACTTGGTAATGCAAATATTGAATCTAATACAGTAGTATCAGGTTTTACTAATAATTTACTTATAAAATTAGTATATAGTGCATGGCCTAATGGGTTGTTAGTTGCAACATCAGAAGGATTATTTGCAGTCCATTCAGGTGATAGTGTCCCACCGCTTATATATGTGGTAATAAGATTCCATTCAGCATATATTAATAAGTATAAATATTCTCTCATTAATAAAGCTCTAAATTCACCTAATGTTTGGCCAGGCTGTTGTGAATATCCTGATGTATCAAACACACCATTATTAATTGCTTCAGACATTGCAGCATATGTTGGGCCAGATGGTGATGTTTGATTAAATACATTTGGATATGCACCAGGTAAACCAAATGTTGTTATAGTATGGAGTAAATGTTCTAATACCTCTGTAATTTGTGCCTGTGGAGTAAGACTGTCATCTTGCCAAATAAAATCAACATTTGCATTATCATCACTAGTTTGGTCCCATCCTGGTAAAGTATCTAAAGCAGGAGTATACGAACCCATACCAATAAATCCAATCTTCTGAATAGTTTTTAATGATTGCATTGATTGTAATACGGCGGCTTGCTTATCATATATTATTCCAGTGGCACTTGGGTCTAATATCATTTCAACACATCTTGCAACTTTTTCTACAAAATTAGATTTAACAGCTGGTGCTCCACTTATTGCACCAACCGAAACTAGTGTCATTCCATTTATTGGTAATGCTTTTGCAAACGGTGGGTAAAGATTAGTTAGTTCTATTGGCCCCCCAAAATAATCAGTACTATTACCAGTACCTGTTGCGCAAATTCTAATTCCATTTACATCTACTATATCTACTGATTGAAAATCTCCATGCTTTCCAAAATATCTAGATACTGCCTGTACAAACATTTCACTATTAGCAGAATTTAATACTAAGTTATAAACGTATTTATTAATAATAGGATTAGTGCTAACATTAAGCTGACTAACAGCATCTCCTAATGTAACGGTTGCAGCATCAAAGAAATGAGTTCCTGTAACACCGTCTTTATCAACAATCTTTAAATATGTATTAGGTTTTATTTCACTGAACTGAAAAAATGCAGGTGTATCCCCAGATGTAGATGTCATATCCCACCATAAGTGGTATGCATTATTCCATGTGCATGATCTGTCATTTAAATTTTTCCATTGATAAGGGCCGCTAAAGCTAGCTTTACCATTATCCTGGTAATTTAATAATTGAAAATCTGTAGGTGTTCCAATTCCAAATGTAGCTAATATTGCATTAATTCTATCAAGTGATTCATATAAACTAGGAGTCTCCTCTTCCCATGTTATAGAAGGTGTTATAGGCAAATCCCAAAGAGATCCATAATCTTTCCAAGTATATTTAGCTTCACTACTCCATGTATATTTTAATTTTCTTGATTGATACCAGCCAGAATATTCGACCTCTCTTCCTTCAACACAAATAGCATCATGCTTTACTGATGATGAAATATTATTATATAAATCAAATAATTTCATTTCAACATTATAAACACCAACATAAGGTAATGTCATAGGTAAAGTACCATACTGACCTACCGATCCTCTTATCTGAAAATAATAAGCAGGTGAAATATCAGATGCATCTTTATAAACAGTCCATTCTATTTCTGTAAAGTTGCCAGATTCTAAACCATCCCACGTAAATAATGTTTCACCAGGTAATTGTATAGTTGTAAACTGTCCTCCGCTCGCAGGGTTAGCCAATGTAAAACTTGCTCTAAATCTATTAACATCATTACCATAACCTCTAATACAAGGTCCTATGTCATTAGTAACCTGTGACCAATCAAACCATAACCAAGGATCTACTTGTGCAGTCTTAAATGCAGCCACCTGATTAAATATTGAAGTTGTAATTGTTTGTATAGTATCTCCTGCAATAACTGTATGTGTTGCAGACGTACCTGAAGCAGGATCACTTAAAGTATAAACATCACCAACATTTGCTCCTTGAATATTAAAATCAAAAGTAAAGAAATCATTAGCATTTGTTAATTGATCCCATGTACTATCAATATTATTCCATGTTAAATTATTAAAACTATCATTGGTTAGCGTAATTAAAGCTCCGCTCGGTACATTAGGTTGGTCTGGTAAATATTCAGATGAATAACCATCTTTATAATCTAACCCAGCCACTTTATTTAAATTAGGAGCGTATCTAGCAAAGTATGCAGCATATACACCAGCAACATCTTTTATTTGAACTGCTTGGCCAGTTTGTAATGCACCAAGCACGCTGTTTGGGTCAGGACCAATAGGAGGAGGAGGTAAAATTTGGCCAGGTACATAATTCATTATCATATTTTGTCCAACGGCAGCCACACCACCTGCACCAGATAAAGGCGCAACAAATGCATTACAATAATTAACTATTGCTTGTCCAACTACAGCAGCTTCATCTAAGCAAAAGGAATCAAATCTTCTTAAGTCTTCTAAATAAGTACATGTCGCTGGTGCAATTTTAAAATCAGTATTAATACCAGCTTTAATGGTGTTTGTATCATTCCTGCTTATTGTATTTGTAACCTCTAATAAACCAAAATAATCAGCCTCAGCCGTAATACCTTGTATATGCGCATTAAGTGGAAGATACTCGTTTTCTAGTTTTCTTTTTAAACCAAATAGCTTAATTAAAATTTCTTCAATAGTAAAATCTTGTAATTCTTCGGTTATTGGTAAATCTTCTTCTGTAAATCTATTAGGAACAATTCTGTTAATTCTATAGATGAGCTCAAACATACTTGTCTTCCTAAAGTTTTTATTAGGCAAAGTAATTTTCTTGTCATCAAATTGTGCAGTAGGAGAAAACAAATCTACTGCATTGCTTTGGATAAGCTTTCCAAATTGTGGAGAATTTGCATTTACATTTTTCCAGAATTCTCTAAGTTTTAAATTATCATATCCAAAAAATTTAATAGCATTAATTAAACCTTTATAAGATCCTATGAATGGGTATATATTGCTACCCTCCATCATAATTTCTTTACGCTTAAGATTAATCTCTACAAAATCAGGCAATGCTTCTTTTAGATTTGTATCTCTAAAAATTGTACTATCAGATGCAATAACATTATAACCCATATTTTGAGTCATAGTTCTTAATCTCTCGTCTTCATCAATACTTTCAGCGTAAACTGTAAATTCACCTATGATAGTATTTGTGCATTCATCTGTTATAATTAAAGTTCTTCTGTATGTATTTTCATCTGGTGAAGAAAATGCTATATCTACTTGAAGAGCCTCAGATTTAATTTGATCAGTTATAATAAAACCTTCAGTATCTATAGTCTGATTATTATCATATTGTAAAGGTACATTTAATTTATCTACCTTTATAAGTGGAGGTCCATCAGGTTCCTGTACTAATGCAGACTGTGTACCAGTATTAAATTCTTTATTAAATTGAAAAAGAAATATTTCATTAGGTTGAGTTGTTTCCCAACTTATATCCCAGTCACAATTATCCCCAGTAGCAATTTGTTCATACCCATGTGGATAACCAAACATAAATGTACCACTAGCGCTATCAATCATTTTTTGTAAAATGAATAGCTGACCTACTTCAAATAAATCAATAGAAACCTGTGGCAAGAAAATATCACCAGTCCACTTATCAGTTGAACTGTCATATGCCATATTGTAATTCTTCCCATGCTTATCAAAGAAGTATAAATGTTGCCAATTTTTGGTCACTGTGCTTTTAATTTATTTTTTGATACCATTTAGGAACTGCAAAATTAAAATAAATTCTTAGGTATTTAACTCTATTAATGTATAAAACCATTATAGGATTTAAGTAATCTTTTAGAAATGTTTTTAAATGTATATTTCTAAACATATACTTAGACATACTGTTTTGTAATAATACTTTAGAATAATCAAATCCTGTATTTTTTAATTCCCAACCTTCTTCATATGTAGCTCTATATAAACTAGGGAATCCTGTTCTATTATTTTTTACTGTTGCCATTTTATTTTCCTTTTAATGCTTTTAGTGTTGGGTTATTTTGTAACCTTCCAGTGTTTAATCCTGCTGAGTTTGTACCAGTAGCAATTGTAGTTCCTCTGTTTCTTTTAGTGTTATTATATTTTTCTTGTTGTATTTTATTATAAAGATTATTTGCAATTGCTTCTTTATAGAATACATTAAGGGAACTTATTTTATTAGCTTCAGGTATAGGCTCATAGTAAGTACCACTTCTATCTTTCCAACCACCTCTTATAATTGCTATATCATTATTTTCAATAATCACATCCCCAAAACTGTCTAATCCTAATTGCGGATCTTCGCCTTTCTTTAATACAATTTTTTTATTCTCAATTAGAACTCTTTGGTCAGTCACAGGATCTGTTCCATACACAGGTATAAAGTAAAAACCATCTCTTATTGCCTGCTCATTAACTTCTGATATAAAAAATACGTTTACAGAATCAATACCTTCAACGTTTTCAATTATTGAAATAATATCTGATCTAGGTATTCTATCTCTCCTATTTACATTTAAGAAGTATTCATCTAAATTTTTTCGTATTTCAATTCTTATAGAATCTTTATCATAATTATCAAACCATCTTATTACTATATTAAGAGCATACCTTTTAATAGTCGGATCCACTATTCGAGTTTCAGCAGTAACTACTTGCCTTCCACTTTTATTTAATATTTCATAAGTCATTTCTTTCTCTTGTGTACTCATTGTAAATTCTACCTCAGGTACACTAAAATAATCTAAATCACTTGTTAATTTTTTCTTAATATCTGGAATTAGGAAAAGGTAAATAATATTATCATCATCTAAATATTCATCATTCTTTGTATTGTAAGCATCTATAAAAGACCAGAAATCATACTTACTTAAATAGTAAATATAATTATTAGGATTAGCTAACACAAATGAATTACTTGCATACGGTGCAATTAATCTAGTAAACTGAGGGTCTTCTGAATCAGAACCAAACATAGGATTTCTTGTAATATTCATTGCAAGTATTTCATTTAAATCTACCTGCTCACCTGATGAATCTGTTCCAGGATCTATAAATTTTATATCTAATTGATTTCCTCCAATATTACCTGCCGAACCTCTGGTTTTAATATAAGTAACTTTTATTTTAGAACCTAGCGGTGGCGGATATCCAAATTGATTATTTCCAAAAAATACAGTTAATCCTCCATTGACACTTGATTTAACCATCGCAGCCTTGTCTCCATTATTCATATCATATATAGAATCTTCTAATTTCCATAATTCACCATCTACAAAAACCTCCACTAAGTATTCATCAGTTGGTTCTTTTGTGCTTAAGTTATAACTTTGTAATGGGTTGCCGCTCCCTGTAAAGGATTGATCCTCTTTTTCCCCTTGTATAACTTCAACATTAACAAAAGACTTATTAGTTTTATCTAATCTAATAAAGTCACTATTAAATCTTAAAAAATATTGCAATCCGTTTTGCCCAATTTGAAAAGGTAAACCGTTCATAATTTGTACGTAATCACCATTAAGAAGAGTAGCAGCACTTGTATTTAATCTTAATCCAATAATACCTCTTGCCGATATACCTCTTGTAGGGTCATGGCCAGTTAACCTGGATAAGCCATAAATAGATTCAATGTTTCTTGCTCTAGATATATTCATTTCTGTAGCAACGGCTTCTATATAAAAGAATATCATTTCACCTAAATTAGAAACAACAGTTAGTATTTGTCCAAACGGCGAAGCCGGTGTAAACACCTCAACTGATTGATCATATGTACGCTGAAGGTAATCAAATGAATCTTGAAATAACTCCGTGGCTTTTAATCTTGTTTTACTAAAAAATGACATTTACATTATTATTTTAAAAAAGAGCCCCTAATACTCTCTGTTCATTTACAAATATATCAACAAGGCAACCATCCCTTTCTAATGTAGAAAAGAATGAAACTTTAGTATCTATATCAAACCCGGCCATTTGTGGCAAACAGTATGCAGTGATTTGACTATTGATATTATTTTGTATAGTGTTTTCATTTAATACTAATGAAAAAATTAATTCATCTAAATTTGCACCTATACCAGGTACTCCTAATACATCTCCTTTATTAGTAAACAGGCAGTTTTCTATTTTAAGAATTAATTGAGATAACGTATCGCTAACCTCTAAAGTTTGCTCATTATACTTTGGAGCTAATGCATCTCTACTATAAATGTCTCTAATCATTGAAGAACACTAATTTTTTATTATATATTCTCTTTTTATTTAATAGCTTTCAGATTATAATTATCCTGTGAAAAAGTAATCAACACCTTCATCACCTTTAATTTCTTCTACAACTCTGTCAACTTCTTCTCTACCTTCCGATGAAATCATATCATAATTAATTGTAATATTACCTGGAAGATTAAAAGAAAACGTTCCTAAGATTCTAGAGAGTTGAATTTTAGCCATTCCTATAACATATCTTTGGAATGCTTCATCTTCAAATAAAGCACAATCAGGAATCGTAGAAAATATTTCAAATATAACCGCATTCTTAGGTAGCTCTCCTTGAAATCTAAACTTTTTTGTAAGCCTATTATAAGTATATGATATTTGTGGTAATAAAACTTGTCTTGCATTATCCATAAATAATGAGTTAACAACATAGTACATTAAATTTTCACTTCCAATACCAGCACCATAAACATCATCATAAATAAATTTATCAATTGAAAAATCTACATCGTCTGCATTAAAGCTCATACTACCAAATCCACCATCTTCTCCACTAAATCCACCAATCTCAAATACATCATTCACAGAGTATACCCTAGACGGCATCTGTACTATACCCCTTGGGTTAGCTAATTGATTTTTATTTGTTATAGTTTCATTGTCTACACCAGTAGCATGCGGTACTCCTTGTTTAAAATCTGGTTTTCGTAATGCGCCTGCTGGTAATGCAATATACATTTGCTCTACACTATCCTCGTATATTTTATAAAAATAATTCTTTGCCCTATTTATAATATTAGCCAATTCTTTTTTTGGAACCGTAAATGGAATCTGGCAAGCAATAGTTAAATCATCATTAATTATTTTAATTAATTCATCTAAACACGCAGCTTCTTCTGGGTCATTACAATAAGTATTCTTGTTAGCCATACTTTTTTATATTTTTTCTATTTCAATTATTTCAGCATTTTCAAATCTAGCCATTTTAGTAGCTCTACCTTTTCTAAATATTCCACCGTCCATTTCTCCACTGAATACACCTTTAGCACCAAAGACATAAGAATCTTTACACATTACATTTTTGCTAACATAAGAATCTTCTATCTTACAATCAGCAGCATCAGTTGCACCAAATAAATTACTTTCAAATAAAGATGAATTTACTAGTTCTGAACTAAAGATATCACAATTTAAAATATTACCTTGAACTTTACAGTCTACAATATCAATACCTCTTATCTCAAAGCATTGCATTAATTCAGCATTCTTTAATTGAATTCTTCCGGTATCAGCATCATAATTAATCAGCCCTTCCTTTAATCCTGCTAAAGTTAAAAGTTTAAAAACTTTTTCTCTCATCTTAGGATAAAATGTTTCTACAATTTGGTCATATGTTTGTAGATCAACCATTAATTTAACCTTAGGAAATTTTTTCTTAAATGCTTGGTAGTCTTTATAAGATTCAACTATACCACTATGTTTTTCTAAAACAGCATCTAATTTTTTTATATCTTCTTTAGTATATTTAGGATACATTAAAGATTCATATAATGATACAACAAAATGTTCTGTTAAATTCATTATAGTATTATACTTCTTTTCATAATCCTTTCCACCTAAATATCTAAACTCTATATAGTTCTTAGGTAATTTAGAAAAGTTTACCCCGTAATACTTTTCAGACACAAACATATAATTTCTCCAAGAAATTTTTTCTGGTGAAGGTTGTGTCATTCCACTTAAAGGGACTACGAATTTTATTGATTTTGCGTAAACTGAATTTTTTCTGTTAGGAAATGCTTCATAAATTTTATCTTCATTAAAATTTAAAACAAATTTACCAATATCCAAACTAGATACATTAGTAGGAGTTCCTAATTTCTTTCCATCAAAAGCTACATTAATATGAATGCTACATCGCTCATTAGTGGATCCATTTTCACGAATCCACTTTAGAGTTTTTGCAATAATAAGTTTTGATTCAACAAACGGCATTGGCCCAGTGACCAATTCAATCATACCACTTCCCCCTGAATTATCAGGCTCTAATTTAAATACTTCATCACTAGGGGTAAATTCACTGTGAGCTTTTTCTTCTATTTGTATTCTTTTATTTAAAGTATTAGAAAGGCTTCTTTTAACCTCATCTAATCCTTCATTTGCAAAGAATTCAAATTCTAATCCAATTTTTGATGCATATATAGCATTCAGCTGTTCGTTAGTGTACATGTAGTTCCTGATTTGTTTATATATTCAAACCAGGAATAGGTTATGCTATGTTCATTGTAATCTTACGATCACTAACATTTACACTACCAATTTTTATATTTACAGAATCACCTTTAGATAAATCAGCACCTTTTAATTTAGATTTATGTATTAATCCACTGATTCCTTTTTCTAATTCAACAAAAGCACCGTATGAAGTTATTTTAGTTACTTTACCTTCAGTAATCATCATAGGCTTATATTTATCATCTACACCATCCCATAAATCAATTTTAGGACCAAGCTGACTTAATATAATTTTTCTATCTGATATAACTTCTTTAGCCCAAAAAGTTATTTCATCACCTGGCTTAATACTTCGGTCGTCTAATGATTTTTGCAATTCTTCAGTCAATTCAGCTTTAGGAATTAAGCCAGTTAAGCATTCATCAAATTCTGCAAATACCCCAAACTTAGTAGTTCCAGTTACAAACCCAGTTCTTGGTTCTTTAATAGTTTCATTTAATTTTTCTATTGTTGTTGGAATCATTGTTCTTAAATATTCTCTGTGTGATACTACGACAGTATCTTTTTCTCTTGAGAATGTTATTGGCATAACAACTATTTCTTTTCCAACAATAGCTTCAAAATTATGCAATTTATTTAAACCTGCTAATGACCCTGGCATAAAGCATTTAATACCTGCTACATCTACCCAATAACCACCATGAATTAATTCTTTAACTTTAGCAGTAAATCCTACTGTAGAATTACCAATGGATTCTTTAATTTCTTTTAACTTAACTTCTCTTATTGCATCAGAAATAGAAGCAATAACATCTCCAGTTTTTTGATTAGTTTTAATTTTAACATCGATCTCCATACCAACCTCTAATTGTTCTACAATATAATCAGGTTCTTTTGTTAGAGTACAATATGCAGTATATTTAGATTGAATATCAATAAGGGCTCTTTCTTTATCTTTAGATATAAAGGTAACCTCCCCTCTCGTGGTATAAGCCACATTGTCTTCTATCAGTTGTGTTTTTTGTAAAGTAGGATCTGAAACTCCATACATCGAGAGTACATCTGCTGCATAAGCTTCATTACACATTAATTTTGTTCCCTCAGGAACTTGAACTTTTACTGTCTTTGTATCAAATGGATCATCACTTAATTGGATTGTGATTTCTTGTTCGGTCATTTTTTATTTTTTACGAGGTTATTATAGATTATATATTTGTACATCTAGTATTAGTTATACATATGAGTTAGTAGATTGTTTCATTAGGTAATTGCACCTGCACCTGCACCTGTACCAGTTCCAGGACCACCCGTGGTTGCTACGACAGTTGTAACAGCAGTAGTTACCAATCCTGATTTTATATAAGCATCTATAGCCGGTGCTGCAATTTCAGCAAATGCCTTACCGCCTGCTTTCTTTATATCAGTATTAGATACAGTTGCTTTTCCATTTTTAATATTTTCACTTGCCTTATTTTCCATTGCAGTTTCACCCGCAATAAATGCAGCTTTCATAGCTGCTTCTAAAATACTTGGTACTAATGGCATAATTTAAAATTTTATAATTTATATATTTAAAGAGTTTTGACTTGCTTTTGACTCAATTCAGCAGGTGTCATTGGTTTCATAGGCGGGCTTGTTGGTGAACCTCTATCTCCAATATGAGTATGGCTATTAAATAAAGACAAAAATTTATTTCCTAATACCAATGGCTCACTTGCACCTTGTCCTAATTCAATAGATGATGAATGATTAATAATGGTGTTTTTACAATTAATTATTGCATCTTCGCAATTAATCTCAGTATTTGCTCCACTGTTAATTGTAACTTGAGCAGAGTGTGTAAAGGTTAGATTACCATCATTAAGCATTACAATAGTATCACCGTTAGCATTTATTATTTCAACAGAGTTATCAGGTTTTATGTTTACAGTAGTTGGACCTTCAGTTGTAGTATAGTCCATCATTAACCCCTTTTCTTCTGTAAAGAAAACTTTAATATGTTCACCTTCTCTTTCATTAGTTACTTCAGATACACCATCTTGCAATTCTCCAGTTAAACCAAATGCAGTATCATAAATTAATACATGAGAATTTTGGTATGAAGGTTCTACCTCAGCTTTAGTTTCATCTGAAGGGTAAATGTTTTCATGATAAACAGGTTGATAAAAATTTCCGTTATCAAAAGTAAGTCTTACAATAGAACCTAATTTAGGAATTTCAAATTTACCACTTCCTGTATTACTTCCACCATACATTAACTGATGCGGTCTTGACCATGGGAGAGCAGCGGTTGGAATCTTATATGCACTTTCTGGATCTTCAGGATCTACACGATCATCCATTTTACCATATACTCTAATCTTACATCGGCCTTCAAATATATCATCATTAGTATCTTCGACAATTCCTACCCATTGTGTAGATCTTAAATCATCTGAATTAAAATTTATTGGATTTACTTTTCCCATTAATCAAATATATTTTCTTTTGTTATAGTAGAATTAGGCGGTGGCCCAGATGGACCAAAAACATTAGTAGAATCTAGCCCGTCATTAACAGGAGTAGCCGGGTCATAAACTTGAGAGGCAGCAAATGGGGCAGCATCTGGTGCAACCCCTAGTGGATTATCACCTATGTTTGTAATTGCTGTATCATTTCCAAATGTATCTAATTCACCGTCTGTGCCTGGTATAATTGCACCGGCAGCTGCATTTGCTAATGCTTGTGGATTGGATATAGCACCAAGTATTTGATTTCTTAATCCAAATACATTTCCTAATGTTAAACCTTGTATGGCACTAGATGCAAATCTTCCTGCTAAATTAACCGCCCCATTTACTTGGTTCATTAATTGGTCTTTACCAAATTGTTTTAATTTTCCTGCAAAGCTAGGATCAGTATTCCCTTGTGTTTTACCTGCATCTAATTTATCATTATAACCAGAATATTGCGATGTATCTTCCATGTTCCCATACGACCATTTTATTTCTGTGGATGCTATATTACCTCCGGTGTTAGTGACACCTTCAAATACTTTACCACTTGCAGCAGGATCCCACATACATTCCATAAATCTCATTCCTACTTGTGAAGTATTTTCATTTACAAATTCCTTAGTATCAGCTGTTGCATCACTAGGATTTAGTGCACCTAACCAATTTCTTACAGTTTTAAATTTTCTTATTTCCTGTACATAAACATAGACATCAAATTTTAATAAATTTTTAGGAACGACATATCTTTTATAACGATTATCATAAACAGCCATTTTATATAAATTAAATAGAGCAGTAATTTTTAAATCAATTGCCTCAAGGCAGCCTATAGTTATACCTTCTTCTCCAGTTGTACCTGTATAAGGATCTATGGAGAATGAAGAATTCTTTTCCCATGCTTCTTTTATGCCTGCAATTGTTTGAAAATAATATGGTCTTGTTTGATTAACTTCCTGAATACCTTGAATAAATGCTTTTAAATATTCAGCTCTATTTGCTTCTCCTATTTTATTTAAGTATGCTACTGCTGATGGGGTTGAAGGATAATTATTATTTGAATCAGATGGTGTACTAATAAGTCCGCCTTGTGTAGATACCTGACCATCTTCAGGTGCAGGTGTTAGAGCAGCAGGAGGAATTCCATTTGAGCCAACCGTGGCGCCATTAAATAACGGCGATGTAATATCAAACATTAAACTAAAACCAAGATACGTAGGATCATCTAATGATGTTACAGCATTAGATCCAGATCCGTTAGCTGTCTTTGCATTATTTACAAACCTTTTTGCAAATTCGTAACTAGATGGAAATGAACTTCCACCTAAATAAGAACCAAAAGGTCCAGCTAATTGCGCCAATCCTTGGCTACCTGCTGGATTTGCTAAATCTATTAAAGGCATAATCTAATCATGTTTTTATATTTATTTATGTAGACGGAGTAAACTCTCGTCGCTGTAATTTTAATTTCATTCTTATTGGACCAGGTTCAGTATATAACCACTCTACACCAGTTATAACATAAAATCCCGTTAAGTATTCATTCACTATACCATTCTGTGAAGCTGCATCATTTTCTACATCATCACCTGATCTAGTTTGTGGTGCATCTTCACCTTCAATCTCATCATTATTTGGTCCAAGTAAAGTACTTTTTATTGGGCTAGCATATTCTAAAATTTGAACATATATTCTACTATATCTTACAAGAGCAGGGTTAACTGTATCTAATTCTATAATCATTCCCATTTTATTAATCTCAACATTATTCTGATAGTTTTGAACTACTGCGTATTGAAATTCAGGGTGAACGTTGTCTCCTTGTGTTCCTAGATATTTATATTTAACTTGGTCATTTCTAGGTCCTTCTGGTTCGCCGTCTATAATTCTACCTTTTGTTGCTGGTATCATTCCTGGTGTATCATTTGTTAAAGGATCTACAAATTCACTTATCCATTCTTTGGCTTCTAAATCCCAATACTGAGTATATCTTTTATAACCGTTAGCTTTACTAATCTCACCACTCTTATTAACCATTTCATATTTAGAAACATATCTTGCACCACCTTGCATTTGAACCATGTTACTTAAATAATTTGGAATATTACCTTCTTGCCCCTCAGCACCTTCAGCACCAATAGTATCTCCAGCGTTTTGGCTAAAATCTTGGCTTGCTTCAATTTCACCTTCTTGGCTAAATAATCTATTAACATCAACCATAGTTAAATAATAGTAAGGGTCAATATAAGATGTAAAAAAAGTTTCATCACTTAAGTAACTATTTGCAACAATATCTTGGATCCAAGTTTCGGTAGTATCATTAGGATTAGTCCATGTCATAGTATCCGCAGTTTCCTCAACATTAGAAGCATAGCCTAATTGTAATCTTTCTGCAATATTTAATAAAGCATCCCAACTAGTAACCTCTTCTTCATATTCTACATTTTCTGTAAAAAGGTTTGGAATAAACATTCTACCTGTTACGAGATATTCACTAGCTGAAACTCCACCACCTCCGCCAACAGGTTTACAATCGACAACAGTAAAATCTATTCTTATAGGTTTAAATGTAGTCTCATCACCCTGGGATCTGATATTAACTTGTATTAAGTCACCATCTTTAGGATAAAATCTTGCAGTAAACATTCCGTCCACATCTGCAAATTGAATTCTACATGTAGGATAAAAAGCATTATTTTTTAGTGTGAATAGATTTAATCTATCCATTTGAACATCATAGCCATTTATTTTAATAACAGGAACTACCTGTGAAAATTTGGAAGGTCTTTCCTTCATCGTACTATTATCCGAATTTTCACTACCGCTTTCTATATCCAATATTTCTAAAGGATCTAATTTAATAGCAGGTTCTATGACTGTTAATATATTTCTTTCAACTATGCTTTCAGACATATCCTATAATTATGTGTTTGTGTTATTCCTAGTAGGTAAGTTAGCACCTAATTTTATTTTTCCTCCTTCATATACTTTGGCATCTTGCCCTTGTTGAAGCATGTTAGGTGGAATAGGCGCTTTTACTCCAGCCTTTTTGGTTTTGGCTTTTTGTATCAATCGCTGTATTCTTGATTGATCCATTTCGCTCTGTCTACCAGTATCAACATATTGTGATAATGCTGCACTTGGTCTAGATGCTGCATTAGGTCTCCTATAAACTAGCTCTTCTTCTTTAAGTTGAGGTATAGCTAAAACATCACCTTCTTGTAAACTAAAAGGATTAAAAATATTATTAACAACACAGATGGCATCAATGTACTTCCCTGACCCAAAATACTTTTGTGATATTTTATCAACTCGACCTGCCTCATCAGCTGTTACGTAGTGTAATGCTTTAACACCAAGCTCTCTTTTATATTTAAATGAAGGGGCTGTTAAGTCATAATACTGTTCTCCAGTTTTATCATCAGATATTTTATTCTTTAATGTAAGAGATTTAATATTCATTTTTAATTATTCTTTTATGAATCAATTAGCATTTGTGTTGTATTACTAACCGCTTCGGCTGTTGCTGTTAAACCTAAGTTACCTTTCGCAGACTTATTAGATTTAATATTACTAATCTGTTCATTATTAAAATCAGCTGCTGCTGCTTGATTAGTACTAGGTTTTAATGATTGTGTTCCAATGTCTGGTATAGAGCCATAAGTAGCAACTTCTTTACCTGCTAAATTTAATACATCTTCCATACCGGCGGCAGATGCGTATATTCTACCCTTTCCAGCATTAAACATATTTTCTATATCACCTTTATCACGAGGCTTTGCATGTTTCATATCTATTTCAAATTTTACCTCCATAGGAAAATCATCATAACCTAAACCTTGGCCTAATGTCATTGTAGAGTTATCACAAATCATATTACCCATCATAACGATAGGGTTCAGTGGATTACCAACAGTTATATGCCAGTCACCAGTAGGTTCACCACTAATAAAAGCTTTTGTTGCTTGTGTACCTGTTTGCCCACCTACTTGGCTACCTAAAAATCCTCCTAACATATTACCTAGTAAATTCTTACCAACCTTTTTTAATCCATCTACAAAACTGTTTGCAGAAAAACCGCCTTCCTGATCGCCAAATAATCCTTTGAATCCATTCTCAACATCATTAACTACACTTCCCATATACCCAGAAAAATTACCACCTCTTAATAAATTAGGATCTCCAAATTGACTAGCTACATAACCTGCACTACCATAATACCTATGCCCACCACCAAAGAATTGAGCATTATTAGTAGACATGGTTAACATATTACTAATAATATCAATCATTGCTATTTTAGGATTAATATAGCTTAACGATTTTAATTCATATTCAAATGTTAGTTTCATATCATTTGAAAACTTTAATCCTCTATCTCTAATTTGTGTAGTATCAATTACGTTAACAGGACCTAAAACAAAATTTGCATAAGTAGTACCTAACCTATCTGCTGTACTACTACCTGCACCATTTTGTGCTCTAAACTTAGCTCCAGAACTAACATCCTTTGCAGAATCAGCTATTGCCCTACCTACACCTCCAATTTTGTTGTAAAAAGGTTGCTGAGTATAACCTCCTCCAGCACCACCTTGGTCAATAGCTTCAAAATCAGCTTTAAGTTCTTTGTAATTTAATCCAAAAGACATTTTTAATAATTCTTCTAATGTATTACCTGCGGTTTCACCTAAATAAGTTATAGCAGTTACACCAGCAATCTGAGTTGCATCAACTTCATCATTCTCAGAATCCTTAGGCCTAACACTATACTTATAAATATTATCAGGAATAGGTGTTGGAAATCTTCTTAATGTAATTAAATGATTTACTGGAATCTTTTTGTAATATTTAGAATATAAAAAATCTGATGGCTTATAACCTATCTTAGGATACTTTTCTTCAAAGTAATTAATTATCTTTGGCAATGAAACTTGATTAGCTTGTGTACCACCCATTAATGGATTATCTGCCTGGTCAATAAAATTATTACCTTGTGAAGATTCTAGGTTTCCATAAAATCCTTGAAAATTAAAAAGAGCATACTTATTAGCAATAGATGATGGAATTGGGGTATCAGACATACCTTTTGCCACGGTTAGAGAATCCGCTACTGCTGAATTAGTATAAAAGTTTTTTGAATATAAGTCACTTACACCTTTAGCAAAACCTGTAGATTCACCACCAAAAGGTCCTAACCTATCGTTGTTTAACTTATTAGGTCCAGGATACATTGCATCATTAAGACTACCTATTTTCTCACTTAAATTAAATCCCATAAAATACAGTTATTTTATTATATATTTAACCTAAGCTGTTGAGGTACTTGTCGATGCTTAAGTTACTTTTTTCAAATTTGTCAGCCCAGCCTATTTTGTATCTAGCATCAAATTCTCTTACGCTATCTAATGATAGGGGCCCTTTGAAAAATGGCCTGGATGATATGTCTCTAATCTCTTTTAAGTTTTTAGAAATCATATAAAGTTGAACCTTTTCAAATAATTCAGATAATCCAACTTTTGTTTTTGTACACATGACTGATTCTATAACTACATAAAATCTTTCTCTATCTTTTTCATTTAATCTATCTTCTAAAACTTTAACAGTTTTAAAGTCTTCAGCTTTGAGAATCATTTTCCTTGCTCTGTTTTCAAACATATGTCTAAAATTCATATCAAAGAAATGTTGTTTAAGAAATCTCATATTATCATAAAACTTAATAATACGAATTTGATAAAGTGGATTTACTGGATCCCATTTGGAATCTAAGATTTTACCCTTAACGGGTAAAAGTATGTTAGGATTAGTATGAGATGCTAAAAGGCAGTATACATTTTGTCCTTTATTAAATATCCTATGTGTTTTCATTCAAATTCTATTATGTCATCGAATAACTCAGCAGTACCGTTGACAGTAATATCAGGTGAATGATAAATTTTATAAGTAATAGGTTTATCAGATAATGTTTCTACATATGTTTGTATTCCGCCAACTGTTTCTTTATTAAGATTTCCTAAAACATAAAATATTGTTGTAGAAATGTTACGCCCTATTGCATTCTGTAACTGTCTCATTAAATAAGATGATACTACTGCATCAGATGGTTCATATTGATAAAAATCATTCTTTGTAAGTTTGTTAAATATATCCATATAATTTATACACTCTATACTCCTAGGAACGTTTCCAAGAAATGTTTTAACGCGTAGCGCATCATTAGAGTATATGAAATTAAATTCTATATGTTCTTCTTCCATTCTTCTAGTTCCTTAAGCTCACTCTTAAGTTTCTTTATTTTAAATTCAATATCTTTTGCAGAAGGTTCATAGTGAGTACCCCACTGTGTATTAATATCTAATACAGTTTTATCAAATTTACTACCGACCTCTAACCCAAGGTCATCGCACAAATCAAAAAAGAATCTTTTTACATAACTGTATTGATTCTTATCATTTTCATTTGACTCATAAACATCCGTTGAGGTAAAATGTTCTCTACCTCCACCATGATTGTCATCAATAACTTTTTTGATTACACCATTTCTAGCCGGTTCTAAAACTATCTTAATCATTTATGATTTTCTTGAGTTTAGTTTTTCCCTTAATTCTTTAAAGGTTTTCCTTGCAACTTTTTTGTCTTTATGCCAAGTAGATTTATCTTTAATTGTAATCAGAGCTAATGCATCTCTTAATTTTTCTATTTCTTTATCTGTATAACCTTCTTCTTTCCATCTATTTATATGAATAAGTTCAGCTGCCTCCAACGAAGCATATATAGATTTTTCAGCAGCTTCAACATTAGCAGCATGTATTTCATTTCCTTTTTCTCTAGTTTGTTTACAGATTTCTAACCATTCTTTTAATGATAATTTACTTTTCATTTTTAGAATTCCTTGGTAATTCATAGCCGCTCTTCTTTGGCGACGATTAGGTATAGTTTGATTTGCAGTCTCGCTCATATGATTAATTTTATTATATATTACTAGTTATAAAGTGTGCTATTCGCCTTTGTACTTACTCTCGATTAATGATTGTACACTACCGTGTAAGCAGTCTAATATTTCATCTTCAGATAATTGGTCTAAGATAAATGATTCTAATACATCATTAACTTCATTCTTATCAAAAGAACTACTCATTAATTCGTAAACAGCTTTTTGTGGAATATTTACAGGAAATTCTAGAATAAGTTTTACTTTATTGTTTTTCTTTTGTTTATTAAATAAAACTCTAATAGGGTTTGGTGTAGTATTTAAAGCAGGAATTGAAACATCAGTTGGTGTCTTTTGTGGTGCTGATACATTTAGTGGATCTTTTCCAGCAGATGTAGGTTGTACAAATTCTCCAGCTATATCTTCGTTCAATGCTTGTATGTATTCAGACTTTAAACCTTTGGCTAATCTACCACCATTTTCAAAGTTTATCCATTTGTCATCTTCATTTTTGATAGTAACTACTAAACCAATATCATCACCCTTAATCCACTGCCAATGTTTAACTTCTGGTGAAGCTTCATCAATATTATCTTTTTGCATTTGTTGTCTATTTATTATTATACATTAAATATAATAATTGTTTAAGAATCTATTATGTACAGTTTCCATCATTATCTTGATTACATTCTTTAGCAGGATCATCCTCTATATACGGATCCCATGTCATAGCAGGTTGTCCAACAGCAATTAATCCATTATTAAAAGCTTCAAAATTTGAAAATGTATTTATATTGGCAAGAGGATATTTAACAGTAGCTTCTCTTACACCTCCTTTACCAGATCTATTAATGCCCGTAAGAAATGCTATAAGATATGAAGTTTTCTTAGCATCTTCATATACAATATAAAAATCATCTCCAGTTGGTGTTATATCTTGTACCATAATTTATTATTTTTTAAATTCCTCCTCCGTCATTAAGTATTCCCCATTTAGTAGCAAGACTTGAGCGCGCAGATACTACTGAAGGGTTTCCTAAGCTATATTGACTATTACCAAAGTCTACAGTACCACCCGGCCAAGATGCAAAATTATAAGCATCCCATGCAATTAATAATGCATCATAATTAACAGTAGATAATGTGAAGGTAGATGATGCATTAGTCAAAGGAGTGTTACCAACAGTGTATATGTTCCATGCGTCTACGTCCCAATTTCCAATAGGTTGATCAAAAGCGCTAGTACCTTTAAACATATTTCTCATATCAACCACATTTGCAGTATCCCAACCACTAATATCTTGGTTAAAATTTTGAGCATTTTCAAACATACTAAACATGGTTGTAACCCTCTTAGTATCCCATCCTGTTATATCATCGTTAAAGATTGTACAATCTTCAAACATCATATACATATTAGTCGCGTATTCCATATCCCAAGAATTCATAGATGCACTATTAACATTATCAAAGACAGAGCAATTATTAAACATCATTTTAAAATCAAGAGAAAGAGTTCCAGTGTTTGCCCCTACATTAGAAAACATCTTAGCATTCATGAGTACACACCCGTTAAACATTCGTTCAAATCTATAACAATTACTTACATCCCATAACGCAAAAGCTAACGGCCCTAGAGCATTTGTTCCATACGCCAATTTTATACACCCACTAAACATTATTTCTAAAATATCACATTGACTTACATCCCAATTCCCAATATTATTAATTGTAGAAAGACTACTACAACCACTAAATAATCCTCTTGCCCCTCTATTATTACGAGTGCTAAATGTAGCATGAAGAGGAAACCATGGCGTATCAGGTGCTGATATTTTTGATAAGCTGGTACATTGCCTAAAGGTTTGCCCAGCTGTTCCTACTTCACCTCCTGTTAATTTTAGATCTCCCCATTGTGTTATTTCCAATAATTTCTTACCATCAGATTTTCCTGGAATATTAATATTCCAAAAACAAAATCCTGCAATATTACCTTCAGCTGAAATTGTATATGTACCAGATGATGCATAAGTATGCAAACACTCTGTAGCATAATTAGAGGAATCAACATTAGAAGTTTGACCATCACCCCAGTCTATAGTAAAAGCAATAGTATATCCCAAGCGATCTGTTCCATCAACAATAGGAAAATAAAACTGATTAGTTGCAGATGGTGTCTGTTTATATGTGGTCTGTATAGCAGTATTAACTACCATTTGAAATCTCCCTCTACCTGAGCCTCGTCTACCTGATAAAATCTTTCTCATAAGTTTATGGTGCTATTTGTTCTAACCAATATTCATTACGGTTACCATTAAATTGTATAGTTAAATACATGTTAGTGTTACTTATAAATCCATCACCTTTAATCTGCGTAGCTAAATTGACATTCGGTTGTGTGGCCGTGTTAGACAATATTCTAGCAAACCCACCTACTTCAGATGATGCCGGGCTTATACTGTAAGTTGTAGCTGTAGCAGCTGAAGACATATTATAATAAGTACCTAATACATTATCAGTTGTAACTGTTCCTGTTGTGGTATTCTCATCCGCTGCCGTGGGTGGCCCGGTCGCGCCTATTTCACCTTGTGGGCCTTGCGGACCTTGTGGACCTTGAATACCAGTTGCACCAGTTTCTCCTTGTGGTCCTTGTGGACCTTGAATACCAGTTGCACCTATTTCTCCTTGTGGACCTTGCGGGCCATCAGCACCTTGTGGCCCTTGTGGACCTTGAATACCTGTTGCACCTATTTCTCCTTGTGGACCTTGTGGTCCAGCACCTTGTGGTCCTTGTGGACCTTGTGGTCCAGCGCCTTGTGGTCCTTGTGGACCTTGAATACCAGTTGCACCTATTTCTCCTTGTGGACCTTGTGGCCCAGCACCTTGTGGTCCTTGTGGACCTTGAATACCAGTTGCACCTATTTCTCCTTGTGGACCTTGTGGCCCAGCACCTTGTGGTCCTTGAATACCTTGTGGTCCTTGTGGTCCTTGTGGTCCAGCGCCCTGTGGGCCTTGTGGACCTTGAATACCAGTTGCACCTATTTCTCCTTGTGGACCTTGTGGTCCAGCACCTTGTGGTCCTTGTGGACCTTGAATACCAGTTGCACCTATTTCTCCTTGCGGACCTTGTGGCCCAGCACCTTGTGGTCCTTGTGGTCCTTGTGGACCTTGTGGACCTTGTGGCCCAGCACCTTGTGGTCCTTGTGGTCCTTGTGGTCCTTGTGCACCACCACCAACAGCATTAATTGTTATTTCATCAGTTATTTCATTTACAACAAACGAAATGTTTGAACCGGGTACTAAATCAACATCGCTACTTGCAGCACCATCACTTAATTGAATACTTACAGCTCCGTTTGATAATCCAACTGCATTTAAATTATATGCAGATAATGAAGCATTCTCCCATAAGTTAGTAGTACTATTATATACAAGCAATTGATCATCTTGTATATTTGTAATTGAAACATCAGTTAAACCACTTAGTGTTGAACTACCACCAGTTCCTGCTTCAATATCAACAGTCCCTCTATATAAGTGGCCATTTGCAGAATTAATCCATAATATTCTATCATCAATATTTCCACCACTTACATCATTACATAATGGTCTATTTGCAAAACTTGTAGAAGGAAGAACTAATCCACCTTGATCTATATTAACACAACCTACAAAATAACCAGCCCATGTTCCACCATCAGCAATTAAGCTAGTTAGAATTGCTTCACCGTCTTGTTCATTTTGAGCAAAGGTATCTACAACATTAGAATATAAACCTATTGTTTGTGGAGACGCACCTGCCGATGCCTCTGTAAATGATATCATTTCACCAACAGTAATTGATAAGCCTGTCTTATAAGATAGCGATATATTAGAACCAATATATTTAGTAGCATCGTCACTTGTTAAATCTGTTTGTATTTGGTTTCCTATATAACGACTATCCGCCTTGTCCATCCACTGTAAAATATTAACACCTTCAATATTTGTAGGTGTCTTATAATTCATGTATAAACCAAACCCATCAATTAATCCATTTGAATAATCATGCTCGACATCGATTAAAAATGATTTAGAATCTGTTTGGCCGCTTTGGTTACCAGACCTTAAATAGTATTCACCTTTCTGTGAAACTCTTAAATAAGTATTAGGTGTATCAGTTGAATACGATAATACTTCATATTGATCACCAGAATCAAACTTACCTGTATTAGTACCACCTACATCAACTAAAGGAATCCTAAATGATTCCACTGTTGTTATTGTATCAGTCTGTAATTGAGGTATATACAATTCATTGTTTGCAGACAAGCTTAAACCATCTACTGTTAATCCTGCTAACCCAGTACTTCCCATATTAATTCCAAAGGAACCATCAGTTCCATACATACCAGCAGTTGTTACCACTACAGAATTTAATGCATATTGAGTTGCAGCATTTCCAGTGGCATTTTCATTTCTAAGTTGTAATTGGTGTGATGCTGCTGTATTATCAATATGTAAACCTGTTGCTGTATCAGTAAGTCTATTAAATTGTAATTGGCCTGCAGATCCACTTAATGAAACAATTCTAGTAGCAGAACCTATTGTTCCATCACTACCATAAATATTTACTTGTCCTAATGAGCCTATTGGTATTGGTTGATATTCACCAGCACTACTGCTCCATTGTAAAATATATCCATTAGCAGCTGGAGTATCAGCACTGGTCGCTACATTTGATAACATACCAATTGTTGGTGCTCCACTATTTAATTGAGCTAAGTCAACTTCCCCTTCATTAAAATTGTAAACAACATTCTGTAATGTAGAATCAGTACTTATAGTTAATGCGTTTCCTGCCCCAGTATTAGTTGAATCTAAACCATAAAATTGTAAATTAACACCGACTTTACCTGCATAGATATCTTGGTATGTAGCGCCTAGTCCTATATTTTCTCCAATATTTACTTCACCTGGATTGGATGCTAATGTGTTTATAACTTTTATTGATTTAGAAGATAGGTTATATTGTAGCTGTATTCCTTGCCCTGCAATAAAATTAAAGGTATCATTAGGAGTGGATGATTGCACTAATGCATCAAAACCGGCCTGTAGAGCTCCAGTTGGTGCGGTGGAGTTTACTTTAATTTTACCAAAACTATTTGCACCTTGTATATTAATATTACCAGAACCAATACCTCCAATCATATCCCATTGAAAAGTATCAAACACACCTTGTGTAGTTCTAACGTTTGCTCTCCACCAAGCCAAGACTTGATCTAATCCTGTTGTTGAGGGATCATCTACTATTACTGGATGATATACAATGTTTCCTATTTCATATATTCTAGTATCTTCCCAAGGATTAGCCACCATTTTAAAATTAGTGTCTACTTCATTATTGGTAAGCTCTCTTTTTATTTCTGTTCTAAAAAGAATATATTCTTGTAGGTTAAATGACGTTGCCATTGAGTTAAATATTTTTTTATTTATTCTTCTTTCTTATATCTTTAGTTTGGAGGATATTCTTCAATCTTTATATCATTATATGGGAATTGCGAAGTGTCTTTTACAGAAGTAAAGGCTTCTCTAAATGATTTAAGATACCAAGTGTTTTCTGACCAACCAGGTACTGCATAACATGGTGAATAAATTCCAGTTACATAAATATATTTTAGCTCTGAATAATACTTTACATAATCAGTAACTGCATTCTTTATTAGTTGAATTTGCCTGTCTATAAATACCTTTCTACCAGAGTTTCTTTGTCTATCATATGCAGAGCCTGTTTCAAGTTTTAAATTATTAGTAACATCTATTGCTTTAAATTCTGTACTAAAATCATAAAGATCACTCGCGGCTAAGAAAAATGAAATAGAA
>Ga0187219_1000052_pt1 | contig 42394 bp, 19 predicted proteins | sample 13SPOviralmetaG_FD_130162 | JGI IMG/M metagenome (GOLD analysis project Ga0187219, IMG submission 130162) | Marine viral communities from the oligotrophic San Pedro Time Series (SPOT) site, San Pedro Channel, CA, USA - 13 SPOT_SRF_2010-07-21... | ecosystem: Environmental > Aquatic > Marine >... | reverse complement strand
TTTTACATGGAATATAGGTGAAGATGATTTACGTGTCGACTTTAACCCATTTGGCAGTAAAGCTAAAGGACAAACGAATAGAATACGACTAACTGTATGGTACCCACGTCCAGAGCAATTTGGGGGAGACCACACTCTTATTCCTGGGCAGAGCACCGGCGCAAGCACTAACCTTAAAACTGGTGTGAGTACATACGGCCCGTTAAAATTCTTTTTCGACATAAAGGATACAGGTGATAGTGCCTCGAGCACCACACCTTTTAATTATTGGTACAAAACACCTCAATTGGCACCTGACAGCGTGGCAAAGGTGAACACATTTGATCATTTCAAAAGAAATAGAATCAGCGGCAGATTAAAAAAGAGTGATCAATATTTACAAAACGAAAAACCTGTGTACATTGACTATGCTCCGACAACCTCTGTAAATGATTATGTTAAAAATAGTGGTGCAAATTATGCCTTTACATATTTAGGTGAAAAGACATTTTACACATCAGCAACATTTGTTGAAGAAGGTGATATATTATTGCCCGCTTTTGCTAATTCGACTGGCTACACCTATTTTCAAGTATATGAAGTAAGAGGTAATATTATTATCACGGAACCCTTTAAGGGGTCGATGGTCGAAGATTTGGCATCAGGTGCTTTAATAACAGTCGGTCAATCGCAAAATTATTTTGTTGTTAAGCCAAAAGGATTGTTGGGCATCTTTCAGCATATAACTACCTACTCCGGTGGTGCGGGTGCAAGCCTAAACCATAGTGTAAAAGAAGCAGGTAACGCCTACGATTCCGCAGGTGGCGTAATTGTACCTTATACAGGACATCAATACGAAACAAATGATATACGTCCAGATGATCTTATGATAACACTAAACACTACGCAAAATACGTGTAGGAAAATTAGACACGTATTTATTACTGATACTACTACCAACATGGATACAGTTTTGTTGGGCTCTAAAGCTATAGGAAATGACACATTTAATAGTAGTAGTCATAATTGGTGTCTTGTATATGCTCATCGTGGACTATCTGATCATTCAGTATCTGCGCAATGTGAAGGCGTTTACGGAAAAGAAGTCGCTGTTACAGCAAATTCTGGCGCCACGCAAATATTCTTAACAGATGTGAATGATATTACTTCAGGAAGTAGCGGCGATTTCGTACAACTTCCCGGAATAGTTTCAGGTACAAATACGACTCGAGTTTCTAGCGTAAATAGTGCAACAAATCCTCCGTCAATCACATTATCAACGGGTCTCATTGGCAGTTTGCCTGCTTCAAGAACATTAATATTTGTAAAAGATGCGAATGATCCTGGAAGCGATCCGACAACCGGCGATAAAGAATTGTGTATTATCCCATTAAATACCGCACCGCCTTTTGCAGGAACTGACTTAGGATTATCAACAGTTGCATCGCACCCGCATTTATCCATCGGCGGAGACTTTGAGATAACGGGTATTACTATGGATCAGGCTAATACAACAGAGGTCGCCTCTCCTACAACAGCAACAGCAAATACAGGGTTGCTACTAAAAGAGAAAACAGGCGCAAGCACCTACAAAGATTATTGGATATTAATGAATTAACTGAAAGTACTTGCTTGATCAGTTAATAAAATATAATATGATTCGCCATTAATTTCAACTTTGGCTTTATGTGTCCATGTTGAGTCGACTACTTTTGAACCATTGGTTGCTCTGACACCTGAAGCGTTTGTTGTTATTATGTGTGGGTTGGGACCCTTATAAAGTAGATTAAACACTTGTGCATTTTGCGTTGACGAACCAGTTTTTATAAAACTTTCTGTTGCAAGAACAGTGTCGTCAGTATCATACGAAGTCAAATCTTCAGTCCCTACGACCCACGGGTTGTTTGTGTCAGAAAACGCTCTTTCCTTGACGCCATCAGCCATGATATATAATCCGGGCATTGTGTCATTGGTTGCTGTAGTTCCTAGCACTAACCCAGCATCATTCGCTATTTGTACACTACCGCCCACATTTAATAATTTATTAAGTGTAGTTTTTCTGTGTGTAAGTATACTTCTTGATTCTTTATATCGGAAATTTTCTATTGCACTATCAATTCGACTATTCAAAGTTTGTGGCGTAAGAGTTTTTAGAAATGTTACTTGTTGTGACCGATCTCTATTGCTAGTTTGTAACTCTTCTGGTAATGAATACGGATTCTCTAAAGATGTTGACCCATCGTTCATTGTTATGCGATCTTTAGAGTAATTGGTTATGTTGGCAAATGTGACAGGATCTTGCCTAAAAAACTTTTTGGTTTCAAGATCTTTAAAATCGTCCCATGATGCGACAGCACCTTTTGTTGTGCCGTTCCAAGCATATAGTCTGAACCTATCAATGCCATTGCTGTCATCAACTATATACGAAGTTTTAATGCTATTATCCTGTACAACATATATGATCGAATTATTACTAAACGGAACTTTGCCGAACTCGCTAGAAGGAATGACTATATACTCGTATGCAGAGGCATTTCCTACAGTATAAAAAACCTCATCTGCAGAAGGAAAAGATTGTGCGCTTGCTTTGAAATTTGTGTAATCAAGTTCAGTTACTGTGCGTAAGTTATTCGTGAATAACGCAATATCAGAAGAAATGCCTTCTCCTGCAAGATTGTTAAATATTTTAGTCGCAGAATTTGAATCTTGCGATTCGAATAAGTTTGATGTTTTTGCAAATCCGATTGCCATTTATGATACCTATGCGTTGAGCAATATTGTCCAGCCAGCAGATCTCAACTCTCGTATAATTCCGCCTGTGGTTGCGTTTTTAATTAATCTCGATTCTCTCACTTGAGGATTGCCCGATAAATTTACAGTCACTCCATCTCGTGTATTAGCAGTCCAGTTTGTCATCATGTCTTCGAAGATTCTCTGTGCAGCACCCTCTGTTAATGCATTCTCTGATAAATTTAATTTTTTCAATTCGAGGTTTGTGGACAAAGACCCTGCCAAATACCCAGTAAACTGATTTCTACTCAGATTTATATCAGATATATCTTGGCATGCTACGAAAGACGGCACAGCATTTTCAAAATCGTTATCCTGACCATGCAATTTCCACATATTTGCTGCAAATAGTGACCCTATCCCTGTCAAGTTGTTATTTTGGATTTCAACTTGCGCCACTGAAGGATTGTTAATTGCAAAGGGACCTGTAAAATTGTTATTGCTTAAAATCAACTTATTCAAGTTCAGAGAGTTGCTGAAATCAGGAACAATTCCTTCGATTTGCGTATTGGTCAAACTAAAGGTTTGTATTTGTGCAAGATATGCAGTATTAGGCATCTTTCCTCGTATATTAGGCCCAGTCGATGCATTTCTTCCTTGACCTTCAAGTGTAAAGTTAACCAAAGTTGATTGAACAGGTTGGAATGTTAATGATGTTCCTTGTTGCTCAGAAGATACGTCAGAGTTTTTACTTACTCGCCTAACTGGGCGCACCAAATATCTGTGATCTTTATGTACATCAACCTGTTCACCATTGTCGAAGTTTTGTGCAATACCTTGAGTATTAACAGCTGATGAGCTAGTTGATGTCCAATAATACCCTTCCCTGCTTCGAATTGATATATTCGTGACATCAAGATCAAATGCAAATGATTTTAAACTTACAACATATGTTGCTTGCGCATCAACAGTAAATGTGCTTGCAGAAGTAGTCCCATTACCTGAAATCGTAGCAGTATCGTTTATAGCATCATATTTATAGCTTGCAACTGAATTTAATAAACTTGAGGTATCAGGATCAGTTCCTGATGATATTAATCCGTACACATAATGCTCATAAAGGTCGTTGCTGCTTGCGAGTGCAACAGATGCACCGTAAAGAGTAGTTCCTGTAGCATATGACCCTGAAGCATCGAAGTTTGCTCCCACGGCAACAGTACTTGCACCAATATCATTCCAGTTCTCTGTAAGATCAACAGCAATACCAAATGTTCCTGATCTCTGTAATACTCGGACTGATCCATTCATATCAGGATGAGCAGAACATTGATAATAATATGTCCCTGCTGATGTTGGAGTGAATGAGACATTGCCTGTGCCTTGACCTGTTACAGTTGAATCTATTATTTGATTTGTTGTGCCTGAACCCAATGCTGTTTTTATATACAAAGGATGAGCGCCCGACAAAGCGGTTAAATCAAATGTTGCAGTATCACCTAAAAGTATCATAAGATCAGGATCTGTTGTTCCGGATGCAAAGGATATGGCTCGATCCGTTCCTGCATCAAACGTATAATCAGTTCCGTCACCAGCAGTAATTGTATATGCATGAGTCACATCTGCAGATTGTGCAATATCAATTGCACCGCCACCACCGACAGGTTCTAATTTAACAGACGCTGCCGCTGTGTCAACGACCCTGTAATTTGTTCCATTAACTAGATTTGTAAAATTTTCTGTGACACCTGAAACATAACTAAATGTGACGATTGTTCCATTAGTTAATCCGTGACCAGAACCTAGCGTGATTCTATCATTGGTTTGATTGATACTTGAATATGTAATATTATTAAATGTTGGTGCAGTTCCTACACTTACAATTTCATATGTTTCGCCAGAAACAAACGACCCGGAAGGAATTGTTGCTCTAGAAGCGGTAAATTCAAAATCAAAATCATATGTCCCAGCAGGTAGAGTTACTGTCCGGAATACACCTGCGTTGCCAGCAACTGCATCAGTCGCACTTGGCGTTCCTGCTGCAGCAGTTCCGGCAGAATCTTGCGTTACACGAATCTTATTACTGCTTCCTTGTGGCACAGATATTGTTGCGCCGTTAAACCCTGACCATCCACTTGTCCCAGAAGAGAAATTGAAGTTAGAGACATATTGTTGAGGCGCAGGCGTTGAAAATGCTTGTGCGCCGCCTGTCTGGAAAGCACTGAAAGGCGTTTGTGTAGGATTTATCGGGTTATCATTATAAGTTGTCGTATATGTTGGCCTAGAATGAGGATTGTTCCCACTTGATGTGTCATTGGGTGTTGATGTCGGTTTGAAATTCCGATACATCATTTCAAGTTCACTTTTTGATGGAATATACCAATCATCGTATGTTGTGTCGCCATCTGTAACACTCAATCCCAAAGCATAACTCGCCGCTTCATAAGCTGAGGTATTAAATTCAACAGTAGTATTATCCAAACCAGTCCTTGCATCTGTTGACCCAGAAGTTCCGTTACCTCCAAGAATTGCATATCGTGAACGTATGACTTCGTGACTTTTATCCGAAACAACTAGCCAATACTCTTCGTTGCTGTTATCGACAATTGTTCCTGCATAATACCCACCCTCATAATCTGACCCTACTGCTCCGGGAGGTTCATTTGCAATAGGAATATGATCGTTACCGAAAAAGTTGTTTTGACCAACTGCAGTAACAAATTGACCACCTGTACAGTTAAATTCCTGTAATTTCGTTCCAGCGAAAGCGCTAGCGGTCATCTTTCCCGTCAATCTAGTGCTTCGCAAATCTAGTAATGATAGTTCAGGAAGTCCTGTGAAAATGCTGTCTAAGTTTCCTGTCACACTCGAACTTTCAAAATCTAAAGAAGATAGCGCAACACACCCAGTAAACAATGTTTCTATATTATTGTTTGCACTGCCACCATTATGTCTGTGTGTATAAGATGTAAGTTCTTGTTTACCCGAGACATCTATTACGTCTACAGCATTAAAGTCCATGTTTATAGTTTTAATGCCTGAAGAAGCAATTGTGATCGTTGATGTTGTTGATCCATTTGATTGTTCTGCTGAATTGATATCCATTGCATAAAGATCTAAGCTGTTCAAATTCGGTGCGCCTGCTGCACTATAACTTAAACGAGTATACGGATGATATCTGACTTGATAATTCAGAATTGTAGAAATATTGACCTTTGGTGTTGTACCAGTATCTTTCATGTCAACTCTTTTATTATTATTCCATCCGCTAAACCTGAAATTTTTTAAATTTGAATCGACTAAAGTTGTTGATCCTCCACCTTGTTTTAATTGACTTATGTCAATAGGAGTTGAATCAGAAAAGCATCCATGCATATTTAATGTTTGTACTGACCTGGGCAATTTTTGCAATTGGGTGTTAGCAACATCAGAAGATTTATATAACGGATTACCTGATATTGTAATTGATGTTAGTGCCTGTGTGTGCCCATTAAGATTGCCTCCGCTGATAGCGAACCAATCAGGCATATTCTCTAGTTTATTATTTGCAACAGATATTGAATTTAAATTCCTCAACTCTATGGCAGGGAAGTTGAACATTTGCATAGCAGGCAATGTCAACTTTTTTAGCCCGTCAGGTCTATAGTAAATATCAATAAATTTATCGCCGCCTTTGATGTTTGTTACTTCAGCGGTATGATTTACTGTACTCGTAGGACCTGTTACGGCAACCTCTAACGGCGGATCGAAATTTTGAGGATCTACAAATAAAACTGTCGGCGCAACAGATGCATTATCAATTGAATATGTAACTTTTGCACTAGAAAAATTACCTTCAAATCGCATAGGAATGTTGCGCATAGCATATAATTCACGATCAACTCCGTTTACATTTACAGTAACCGTGTGCGTAGGAACTTCAGCAGCAAATCGTTTAGGAGAAAATTCGCCTTTAAATACAATATCTTTTAATTTTAAAATGCTTTTGCTGGGATCACCTGTTGATGCATCAGATCCGTCATAAGGATTGATATTCACATCAGCGCCGTAAAAGATCGGCCCGTCACCTATCTGCGACCACGAAGATACACGACTTGTCGAAATATCAGCACCTTTAAGTGTATTTGACCCGTCTAAATACTTATATTTTATTGCGCCAGCACGTAACTGATTATTGATGCGAATATCGTAAGGTAATGGTTTGTTCGTGTCATCAATATTATCTAATTCTGCACCCATGCTGACTGCTGATCGATACATTAGATATGTTTGTTTTTGTTGATCAACGTCAAGGTTTCCTAGCAAATGAAGCTGGTTTCTTGTCTCTAAAACATTACTGAGTCCACGAATATGATCAAAATCCTTGCGATTCATTCCCAAGTTTCTTAAAGACTCGCTAGAATTATTTACATCATTTAGGTGTAATGATACATTCAGACCTGTGTATATAGCCATTACTGCTCCTTAACTGTTAATGTCATTTGAACATCAGCAGACGCATTATCGCCTACGGGAACCGCATTGAAATATAACGCCTCATTGTTATATAATCCGCTTGTCAAGTAAGCACGATCAATATCAAATATGTCTTGTAATCCAAATTTCACCGCTTCGTTTTGCCCCACATAAAATGAATATAATTTTTCTTTTTCGTCTGCAACAGGATTGCTTGTATTAATATCAAATTTTATTCCTGATAATCCATCCTTAGGGATAAAGTTTGAAGGTGACAAAGAAGGTGATGCCAACACATCTTTTTCTATTGTTATGTTCGATGTATCATTAAATCCTGTTTCGTTAGTAGCACCTATAAAGTTAGGTACATGTGACGTTCTTTCAGTTGATGTAATTTCTTCAACGATGATATTATTTATTCGAGCGTTTGACTTCATTGCAACAAACAAATACAAAGGCTGAATGTTAAATCTATATACGTCTTGTACTGTGAAATCTTTTGCGTTGTCAGAGCCAGAAATTTTATTGTCGTCTTCTAGTGTAACAACTTTTGCTTGAATTGATGTGACATGAGTTGAGGAATCATAAGTTGTCGAACTTCCTGTTAATGCAAAATCGGCTACTGATGCCGCACCGTTTAGTTTTCTGATATATGCAACATACACCTGTGCGCCATCTACTATCTGCACAGCAGGGGCAGTCATGAATACATATCCCGACCCGCCCTCATTAAATCCTAATTCAGCAATTCCTAGTGTATTTTGTGTTACAGGAGGAAATGCGGTAGTAGCGAAGACGACCCTCAAGTCGGCATTTACGGGAACATTTTGATCATCAATTAAAGATATCGGGTACTCTATAACCCTCACTTCACCCTTAACACATCCTAGCACACCTTTCGTACTAACTCTCCCGTTAGACAATTTTCTGCTCATAGGCAGATCAGTGCCACGAATACGATAATCTTGCTCGAGACGACTGCCATGGGCCCCTTCTACTTCACGCAGATCAGCAACATCTCTTAATGAATTAACATGATGTTGATTCGTCCATTCAACCATTAATTGCTTATTAATATCAAAATAATAATTATTATCATACTCTGATTCAGGAATAGTATCGTGATAGACACGATCATATGCACCGAATTTTAGATGTCCTTGTAATCCATTTTGAGTCGATTCAACAGCTGTTGTTGGCGCATCGCCAGTAACACCTATTGCAAAATCAGCCCAATGAAAATAAGAATATCTTGAGTCCTTTCTTAATGGATTCAAAAAATGTATCTTAAACCTATTAGTTCGAATAGGAGTGTCAGATGCAACTATACTCCTATACGAAGTAAGTTTAGCATTGAAAACTGTTGTGTCTGTAGCAGGACTAATATTGATACTTGTCTTGTCAACAAGCCTTATCGCTTCACCTATTGTGTCAGCACCTAATTGATATTGTTCTCTTCTCAGTATCTCAGCCCTTGTCGTGTTTACTTCATTTAATGCGTTGAAAAGAGTGCCTGTATAAATGTTATAAAACCCGTCACCAATAACCTTTGCATTAGTGTCTAAAACATCAAATGAAGATGGACTATCACCTGTCAAATTTATAAGGTTTCTATCAGTTATTGTAAACTTAATATCCTTTTCAAATGCAGTGCCTGCTATAAGATCGACTGACTTTGTGCCGTGTTGACCATCAGGACTAACTTTAACCTTACTCACATCAATACGCACATTATCACTTGAAAATACAGATAGTGTCAGCGGATATATTTTTTTATTATTGGCCGTTCCGCCGTATACCGTATCTGTTGAAGAGTTAAATATTAAATCTTTGGGATGAAGCGCCATAATTGCGCCAGTATTATTAGGGTTTACAAACGATCTTGTGCCTGATGTGACTGAATTTAGAGTAATACTTCCTTCATCGCCTCCATCGATATAATATGACGACCCATATTTGTAAATGAACGTAGGTTCAGTTAAATTCTCGGTTACGTTATTATAAAGCACATATCTAAATTTAAAATCAGCATTCTCTAAAACCGGACTAGGTAGTTTGTTTTCGATTACAAATGTGTGCAGACGTACCCATCTGCATTCATCGCCACCTATCGGAACATATGCATAGAATTTTGCGCCAATTGCACCATACCATGAATATTCAATCTTATACATTGTAACATTTTCAGGATTAATGATATGCCCTGAAGGACCACTTCCGTCTAATCTATCTCCGTTCCATTTGTCACGAGGAATTGTGAGCGTGTACATAGGTTTTGAATTATCACGACTTGGCGGAACTTCTGGTTCATCTGTCTGAAAATCTGAAGCAGGAACAAGGTTCATGCCGCCTTCTTCTTCAACAACATCGTTAGGAATCGCAATAGTTGACCTGCGAACAATATTAAATTTTGTACCTGAAATCTGGAACATATATTGATCTGTCTGGTTTGCACAACCCCATTCAATTTTGTCCGCCGATGACCCTGGATTATTCTTTAACCTTAATCCGAATGTGAATCCTGATACACGACCAGGTTGATACCTAAATGTTTTTCGACTTTCTAAAACTCCTATTGAAGAGTTTATTGAAGATCCTCCTGGACGTGTTACTTCAGCGCTTACATAGTCACGAACATAGAGATATTGTCCTACATTTGGTATAGGATTATTTGTAAACACCTCAAGATTGAATACGGGATATGTTGTCGTTGATCCATCGCCGTTATTAACCACATATTTTGGATATGTGTCTGTTTCATTTCTTATTCTGAAATAGAACAGAGTCCATTTTTCAATTTGATTCATCGCAATTTGTATATCGTCATTGCCATTATTGGAATCTGATGTGTATATTACATTATGGAATTGTGCTTCAGACGCAAATCCGCCCGCAGGAGTCATGTTCCACGATTGCTTTGTTATTGGGATATTCTGTTTTGATGAACTGATAATAGTCAAGCAATCTGTCAAGAAGTTATTTTCAGCAAATACAGGATCTACATCTTTCCATATTTCAAATAGCCATCTTCCTAAAGCAATAAATCTTATGTATTTACCGAAATCACTTGTCGGAGAGAAGGTGTCAGTTGATTTGCTCGGATGACGAGGATAACGAAATTGCGTAGGAAAAGATTTCAGGTACAATGCCTGCTCATTTGTCTCTTCTTTAAATGCCGCAAAACCTCGTTTGCCGAAAACAGGATGTTTTCTATTATACCATTGCGAAGGATAATTGCCTTGACCTACAGTATAATAATTCCAATTAGATGCATCTAATCCGTATGTCGATACATCGGCAAATAAACTCAACTGTTCTTCTGCACGAGTCACACCTAGGAGTGTAGTACTTACCTCTGAATCAGTGCCAAATTTCTCTGCTATAGGAATGCTTTCTGACGATTCCTTATTAGCAACAAAACTCGATAATGAATTATTTGCCTGTGCGAAGGTAGATATTACAGAATCTTCTTCTGTAACAAGAGGGTTGCCTGCCAAATCTTCTAGCGGCGTACCGAAAATATCGGTAAGTTGATGATACGTTTTTACTGGAGGTGATGGTACCTTATCAAATCCAATTTTGACCTGTCTTGGCATCTATTGTTCTTCCCATGTCAATCCTATTGCTATTTCATTCGGTGTCGCATCTGCTGCTGTATCTTTATCAACAACAAAATACAATGTTTCCGCTTCATCTGTTAGTGGGTAGGATAGATATTCTTTATTATAATCAAAATACGTATCAAGATCTAACTGCTCTGTTCCGTTTTGTGCTAAGTATAACGTAGCGACATTAGCACCTGTACCCGGAATGGGTGTAACAGGATTATCAAACACTTTAATTGATGTCAATGTATCCTGCAAAGGAACTTCTGTTTTTGTTACTGTGTCAGCAACAAGGCCTATAACTTCACCTGAGGCGTCTCTCACATACCTCACATCAGGAAGAAATTTGCCATTAGCGTTGAGCGTGATTGTATCACCAAATGATTGCAAAACTTCAAAATAATAACTATTTGTTTTCTTATACAATCTGCCGAAAATTGTTTCTTCGTCAATTGCGCCGACAACTCCCTGGAACCATCCGTAAATTGATTCGCCGTTTTGTAGATATGTATTCGTTTCTGCTACGTTCAATGGCTCATTAGAAGCACTTACAATATAAGGATCTGTTCCTATTGCGAGCGCTGAATTTGTGCCAATAGTTGTAAGAGTCTGGAATATTGGAGTTCTTCTCATAGTTAATCGAACTGGACCGGTGTTAAGATTCGCAGTTGATAATTTGGTTGGGTACACTTGTACTCTGTTACGTACAGGGTTTCCTTCAACAGTGCTCAGAATGAAATCTTTTGTCTCTAATCCGTAAACAAGTTCACCACGATCAGGAATCAATGTAACACCAGTTCCTATAGGATTTCTTGAGAAATACAAACTATTTGTAGCAGTATCAACCCAAACAACTTTAATACCTGCATCAAGAGGACTGTTAGTCTTTAACTCTGCACCCATAAAGTACTGTAACGACAAAGGTCCGCTACCATCTAGGACAGGCAATGCTTCGCCACCCGATGTTTGAGTTTGGCCATTCAAGTTAAGAACGCCCGCATTGATTGCTTGTGTCGTTTCCCATTTCTTGCCATATGCGGCAACAGGAGTATTATTATTATGGCTGTAAAGACGAACAGTACCACGGTCACCGCCATCGATGTAGTATGAAGCACCGTATTTTACAATATGATGACTTTGCGAACTTCCGTAAGTATGTGTTGCAACTTCTCCGTCACCGAATGCTGCCGGCGATCCTCCGCCATATACATTGTATGTGATTGGTAGTGTTGCGTTACCAAGAGATGCAATCTTCAACTGATTCGATGCTCTTAAGTGATGCACTCGTACCCATCGTGCTTCACCGTTACCAATTGGAACATAAGCAAGGAACAATGCGCCTACCGCACCATACCACGAGAATTCAATTTTAAGCATCGTTACTTTAGTGAAGTCAAAATCATATTCTGATACAGCATCTGTCCAGATCCCGTCTTCGTCTAACACTTCCATACCCGGACGAACAATACCAGTACTACCTGTTGCTAAATCGCTATACACTCTCTTAGACGTTTTGCCGTCTAATTTGTCATGACTGAATCTTGAACGTGGCACACGATACTCGTAAACACCCCAGTATTCTGGTTTAACATTGTTCTTAATCCAATTAATGTATTCAGGTGTAAAGTTAATTTCATCATATTGTTGACGAATTGTACCTATTTCAGTAGAATCATTAGGACTCAAAGAAGTGTCGATGTGTCCAATAAATTTAGCAGTCGCATCACCTAATTGCGCAGATGATGAATATCGATACGGCCATTGCATACCTTTCGGGAACGGGTCTGTATTTTCTGTGTATTGAATAGTATCATCGGTTCCGTCATACGATTGAATCGTTCTTTCTGCACGAATACCCGTTGCCAATCTATACTCAGCAGGATTGTATACAACATCGCCGATAAACGCAACAACAGTTTCAATAACAATTGTGTCTGTGATAAGAGTGCCTGCATCAGCAGAACCTCTCATAGCATAGATATCATTTCCGGCTTGATCCTGTAGAGTAAATTCACTACCTGTAGGACCGTAAACACGACTGACCTTATAAATGCCTCCGTATTCAGCAACAACAGTTTCGACAACATTGCCTGTCGTATCTGAGGTAAAGTTGTTTCCGTCACTAATTTGCGTTTCGTTTCCTGTTGTTAGAACCTTAACATTTTGCCCGAAAGTCACGTTACCCGTTGCTAGCTTAAAGCATGTGGGTTGACTATCATCAAATTGCTCTTTAACAGTTGTTATTATTTGTTTAGCGTCTTTCAACATGCTAGGGTCATTGACGGCTGCATGTGTCATCAACAGACCGTCTCTAAATGCAATCAGGTTACCTGCGAATCCACGACTACCTAACTCAACACCTTCTTTTGTTTCTCTAACGAAGTTGGAATCTATGATGCTATACAAAGAGTTTAATTTAACAATTTCTGGTGATGTGACAGGCAAATCAAATCCTGTAATATCTGAATCCTCAAAATCTGATTGTATCCATTGTTTTAGATGATTATGCTTAGCAACTTCACGAGGAATATCACTGTCTTCCTGTGTAAAGATTGATAACCCCGCAGCTTTATAATACATTGATGCGTTGTAAAGGGTCTGAGCATTACCGCCGCCAACAATATCATCCTTATACCCGTTGACAATGTATTCGAGATCTCGAGCACATTTATATTTTATGTTTCTGTAAAATTCATTTACAGCAAGAACGTCAGCAGCGTCAGCAAGCACAACACCATCTATTGACTCGTTCAATGCATAAGGATAATCTGACCCACTTAATTCTTTACCTATCAACGAAGCATCGTAACCTTCAGGAAGATAATTTGCAAAGGCATTAAATTTGTATGTTTGTTTAGTGGCAGTGTTATCGGGATCACTATTTACAAATGCAAATGACGATACGAAATACGACCAATAATGCTTTCTTGTATCAATAAGCGTATCAACTTTACTCTTTGACCCGTAGCTTAGCGTTGTTAATGAAGCATTGGTGCCTGTAATTGGAGGATACGCAACTACCTGATTTACGCCAGCAACTATTCTGTTAAAGAATCCTTTATCGTTTCCTGCAGAAACTTTAACCAAGAAGTCGTATAATTGTCCGATCTTAGTTACACCCGGTGAAGTCAATCCCGGCAAACCGACAGCAATCGCTCTTGCATTAGTATGCAAATCAAGTTCAAATTGCCCTGGAGCTAAGGTGCCGAATATCGCAGGGAAAAGCCCGGTTTGATAATTTTTTGTATTGATTCTTGTATGTGCATCGCCGCCCCATTCAAGATCCATCAACATCATCTTAAGAGCAAATTGAACGTCACGCTGACACTTTTGTTTAAATTCGTATCTGTCATAAGGAGTGGCAAGGCCTGTGCCGCTACCATTATTGCTATTATTATCAGTGTTATTATAATAATCAGCAAAGTCGTTATTGCCACCAGATGCAGTTAATAGATTATTAAATGCGTTTTCAGCGATACTAAGGATATTGTCACTTAATACTTGTCTATCACGCTCAAGTAAATCTGTTTTTAATTCTTTTCCTTCCTTACCGATGATACGATAATCATCTGTTTGATTGTACGGTATAGGTTCATCGTCTGCAGCGGGATTAGGTTTACGTAAAACCTCATTAGTTAAACCGAACGGCGAAGGCGGAAAGTGCATTAAAGATTGTGTTCTACGCACAACATTAAAGTTATCACCTTTACCTGACTGTTTTGTTTCCCAATAATATCCATCAAAGTTATCAAAGATGCCGTATTTGCGAATAGCAGGATTTCTTGCGTAATCGGCAGTTGAAATGGATGATTTGATGCCGAATGTTGCCGCAGATACACGACCTGGTTGATATCTGAAGAAACGCTTCGATGTAAGTACAGCGCTTTCATCACGAGGTGCTTCAACAAGCGCACCTGCTTCAGTCGGCAAATGTTTAATGCCATGGCCGCCAATATCACCTGAAATGTAGTATTGAGGACTCGATGACCATTCTGATGGGTTTACATCGTAAGTATTAACGTCTGCAAAAATACCTAAGGCAACTTCTGATCGAGGAATGCCTAGCAGAGACAATGAAACTTCTGATTGAACTTTATTCTGTTCAACAACAGGAATAGCGGTTTGATCAGTAGCCAGAACAACAGGAATTGATTTTGATGCAGGTTGTTGACCTGGAGCAACTGGGGTTGTTCTACCTACATTGACTACCCTGGTGTTATTATTAATATTCGTTAAACTAGACATATTTTTTTATTTAATCCTTCCGGTTGCGATTACAAAACTATTTTCTGCTTCTAATGTTCCACTTGATCCTACTGCTGCTGTTTGGTTTGCATTAACAATAGGATTTGCGTTTTCCCATTTTATTACGACTTCTTTTAATGTATTAGACCCTGAAATGCTTTCAATGACACCAAAATCTGCAGGAGGTGGAACGACAGTATTGTCACCTGCACTAAAGTTGTCATGTGCTGTTGCGCCTGCGGCTGTCGGTCGAACTTTACGGCCTACTGCTAAGTATTTATAATCAGAAACTTTAACTGTATAGTTGGCGTAATTTTTTCCGTTGTCGTTATATTGCGCACTCCAAATAGCAGGATCACTCGGGTCATTTTGAATGATGCCGTTGAGTACATATTGTGTCACAGTTCCCGACCAACCCAAACCTACGTGATCAGCATCACCTACGGTGGTTGAAGGTGTGCCTAATGGTATATCGTTATCAGGATCACCAGAAGTATGATAAATTGTATTATTTGGATTTTTCATGTAATCAACTGTATATTGTTGACCAGCAATTTTCATTCTGCGTACTGATGCAGATGGTATTGTCCACTGGAATCCACCCTCAGAAGGAGGATTGTCACCTTCAGAGCCAGGTCGCATTTCAACATATGCACTTCGTGTCAATGTATGATTTGCTCCGGTATTACTTCCTCCTGCAGCACCAAGGTTTATTCGACCTGCAGAGTTATCGCCGCCAGCAAACGCATTTGCTTGAGTGTCGTACAATTTAATTTCATCATTATCAGTCCCTACAACATTAACGAAATACGTTGTACCGTCTGTTAATGATGTGTACGCTCCATCATTTTCATTATAGACAACAGGATCGCCCGTAACTAAATCGTGATCCGGCAAAGGTATCGTGTCACTTCCTGTATTAATAGTTGCACCACCAGCGCCAGCATTGAAAACATTTATGATTGTTTGTTTGTCTGCAGCATCACTTTCTGGTGGTCGCAAATCTTCAATCCAAATTGACTCTTCTCCGAGAGATGATTTCTTAAGAGCAAATATTTTATATGTGACGGGCGATGAGGTAAGGTCATATACTTCACCGTTCTCTTGATATTTAAACGGTCCAGAATTAAAATCAGCAATAGGATCAGTAATAGATGCTGATGTGAGATCAATATTAATCGAGTCAAACTCTGAGTTGTAAGTATCAGGTTGTGGTAAAAATTCACCTGCTGGTCCTGTCAATACGTTAGGACTTGTAATCATGAATCTTGACCCGTACATCAATAAACCTGTTCCACAGTTTGAAATAATGTTGCCTTCAATAACACCTTTGTTTGTCACAGATGCATCTAAACTATCTGAGAAGTTTTCAAATCTATTGGAAGAAATTGATGTATTTTCGCCGCCGTCAGCAACAAGCGGAGAGAACACATGCCTGTCTGTGACAGCACTATTTACTATTTCTGATGAAACAACTTTAAGATTTTTTGAATCTGGCGCATAAATTCCGCCGCCGATTACGTTAGTCATTCTAATTTTATCAACCAATACGGCAGTAGATCTTTGACCACAATCAATCGCAGAGTTTTTGCCTTTAAATGTTGTGTCATCGAATGCTATCGAGTTTACAGCATTGCCGTCAATATCAAATCCTACAAAACTTGAATTTGTAACTGTTTGTGTGCCGACCGTCTCGCTTTGAGCAGTAATTATTTTTGATGAGGATGCGGTTGTTGATCCGTTCCACCCTGACCAAGGCAACTTGGTTAATTTCGTATTATATGAAAATCCTTCGACACTAAAGTTTGCGGGAACAGTTATTCCTGAGACGACATAATTTTTAGGATTTAACCTAACTGCCTTTTGTCCACGACCTGCATTGTTTAGAATGCCTGTTTGGATTGCATTTGTATCATTATGTGAGATCCAAACACCATTAACTTCACCCGAGTTCATTTTAACGCTTGATTTCAGCGTAACATCAATGAAAGTACTTAACGATTCATTAACTTCATCTTCGAATTGTACACTTTCAATTGTTGCGTCTACCCAACCTCGCTCGGAATCAGCGCCTTCACTGAATGGTTTAAAGTGTACAGTATTTTCAGGAATATATGAATTATCATCTTGATCTTTAAGTGAATAATCTAAAATATCATCAGTGTAATAATCGATCCATGAATCATTAACTAAATCTTTAGGACCTAAAACAGCAACAAGTTTACTCACACCTTGCAAAGTTGAATCAACAGTATTTACTTGTGCTATTGACCTATAAACAGCAAGTCCTCGACTAGGAGATACGCCGTCAGCAACTGCAAGCTCAATAACGTGAGTAAAATTTAATTTTACAAAATTTTCAACACTAAAGGATTTCAATAACGCATTACGATCTTCTTGCAAGAATGTTGTGACATTGTTAGGATCAGTTGTTGCAGGAACACTTACGTTAATAGAAACAGGTGTTGCTGCAGGCGCAATTTGTCCTGTGTTCATATCAAATTCACACACTCTATATGTAAATCTTTGATACGGATTATTTACAACAATAGGGGTTATTGTATGAGTTGTTCCTGTACCTTGAGTAGTAATTGTTCGTGGCGTTGCACTGCCGCCACCTGCGCCAGTGTTTGCATAACTATCAGCCAATTGAATAACGGTGTCGCTAATTCTAATAACATAATACGCTGCGCCGCTTGTCAGATTACCTAAAGCGGTGCCTTGACCAGAATTATAGATAACGTCATTACCTGTCGCAAGACCGTGAGGACTGCTAAATGTGATCGCATTCTGATTAACGTCAACAATAGCAGAGTCAAACGCAGGAGTAATGCCTGCATTGCCATCACTTACAGCTGTAAATCCGATTGCTTCGCTGGTTACGTTTAATTGATTTGTTAGATCTTCTCTTGATGGCAAATCTGCGCCATATAATCGAACAACCTTATTCGGCTGATAAGATGCAAATCTACCTGACTGATTTCTTTTTGCATAATCAGCAGACATGCCCGGAATCTGTCCTTGGTTCCTAATCCTGATAACTCTGCCCAATCCCGTTGCACTAAGGGTGCCTGAAGGTGCGAACCCTACAGTATCATAATAACTATCAGTCACCTCACCTTGATCGAATGTTGTACTATAAGTGTTGAAATACGTGGCAAAATTAGAATCAAAATATCCTTCTATTCTGTCATCGGTGAAGTATAAATTTTGAGTGCCTTCAGTCACATAATCAGTTGTAACAGCGGTTGTAGATTGTGTTACACCTTGATCGACAAGATCAAATGCTAATGAAGTTGTGATTCCATCAGAAACAATTTTAATAAATCCGCCGCCATCTTTACTGTTATCAAAATCATGCAAATCTAATGGCACATTTTTCATGTTAGACAGAACAGTCGGAACACCTGTTAGGTTATCCCAATTTAAATGATGTGCACTATCAAATCCGCCAAGTTGTCCTGCGTTTAATGCAGGTGATGTTCCGGCAGTCGTATATGAGTTCAATGCGGTCACAACATCGTTCACATTATCTGTGAATGTTGAAGCGTCAACCATTATGTCTTTAAGGCTAGCGAACGAAATACTTACTGAAGTATTTTCACTTGTCGATGTTACGGCAAACAAATCATTGTTCGCAAGCGTTGTGGTTGCTGGTAGTTGACTAAATTTTATTGCCATCTGGTTGTGCCTTTCCTTTTAAGTATAATGTTTATTTATATATACGCCTACAAGCGTGCTTACATACAACCTTGCATCAAAATCCTATCCGAGTTTGGATAACATTCCCATTGAGGTCTGTTAAAGGACCTTCGATTCTGCCGATTTTACTTTTGTTGATCGCAATTACGTTTGAATATGTAGAATCAAGGTGACGGCTATCATTAACAGCAAAAGCTCCTCCTGGCTTGCCACCAAGTATTCTTTCAGGCCCACCCAAAGATTCACCTTGTGATACTCCATTAAGGTGAACATATGTATCGCCGCCATAGAAACCGTATCCGCCTCCGCCACCGCCTGCTCCGCCGAGGACATTATCAGACGTATCGTACTTTATTCTTGTCTTACTGTGAAGACCAACTAAACCTATTAATGAAGTCGGATTAGGGTGTCCTGATCCATTTTTTTCGTGAGGATCAGGATAACCTGCTTTGCCGCCACCATAAGATGACACTATACCAACCGCAAGGTTATCCATTACAGGTGCTGTGCTATCTAAGAACGATCCACCATAACCTCCAGGATGAATATCTCTGTCACCCTTTTCAGGTATGTATGGAGGCAGATCTGGATAAAATACTGTTTTGGTGGTTATGGTGTTGGTAGCTTGATCAAGCGTTGTAAGGCCACTAAAATCAAAGGTTACACCGCCTGCGCCGCCTGAGCTCCACATAGCACCCGGGGTATGTCCTGCCATTTATTTCTCCTTTAGATCCTTAATCATCAACCGCAATTCCTCGTTTTCTGCTTTGAGTTCTTTAATTGATTCAATGAATAATGCTGATAACTGATGATATTCTACTGTTTTATATTCTTCATCACCAGTATTATTAACTAACACAGCTGAAGGCAATACTTTCTCCACCTGTTGAGCAATCACACCAGCAGATTCCTTATCGTCATGTTTATAATTAAATGTGACACCATCCAAGCTACAAACTTTATCTAGGGCATCACTAACATTGTTAATATTTTGCTTTAAGTTTTCATCAGATATGTGATTGAGGTTAAATAAAGACCTTCCCGACCCTGGGCTACCTAAACTAATATTTGATAAATCAATATTGGAGTAATCAATAGCTTCTTCTATTGCTGTTCCTCCGGACCACAAATTCTGTCCTATACCAGTTCCAATAGATGCATTGTATTTAGGAACCACTGCACCATTCGCCCCCGTGCTTACAGTAAAGTTTGTTGTATATGATGTTGGGCTTATCGATACATCTTTTCTATTCAATCTATATATCATCCATTTATGCGAAAATTGCCCGTTGCTGTGAGCTATGTGAGTACCTATGGCTTGACCATACAGTTGCATCTGGTAACCATTGTTAGCAGTATAATCCCAGTTGTATCTCATACCAACATCTGCATATTTAATACGCCCATCCACAATAACAAAAATTCTTGTATGTTTACCTGAATAATTATGTCTTACGAAAGCGCTACCAGCGAGATTTGGGATATTAACATCCAGATAATTTCCTGCACTCACTTTACTGTTGTCCGCTTGCCCGCCGTGAAATGCTTTCAAAACTTGCTCTACAGTTTGTCCGTTAGTAGTGGTCAATCCTTTGTTGTAATAGTAATCAATAACTCCAAGCCTTTTAAGATTTCTTACGACACTTCCTCCAGAACCGCCAGCAATTGCCTCTTTAGGTTCCACCAAGTATGCTTCCTCAGGATTTGTATCTCTTCTAGAAGAGATGCCTGCTAGACCTTTCCATTCGCTAAAATTAGAACGATATCCAGCATCATGCATTTCAACTACAGAACCGCCTGATCGACAACTGCCACCTTGGCCTCCGCCTGCGCCGCCGCCGCCGCCGCTCCCATATGCTACGCCACTTGAATTGGTAGTATATCCTGCTGCACCGCCGCCGCCGCCGCCAAGTATTGACTGCGAGTTTCTGTTAAACGCAGTTCTGTCTTCTATATTAAAGTAAACCATACCTACAGGGTGATCAATTTTTACTGCAGGTCCGCCAGGTTTACCTTTAGCCTCTGCTTTCGCAGCGTTGCCCAGGGCGGTATTATTCATCGGATTATTTAGCGGAGCATCGCCACCTGCGCCGCCGCATCCGTAAATAATGGCGCCTACATTAAGGTTAACTGTAACCTTTAATTGTTCAGGTAAATCTGCAATAGTAAAACCTGCAACAGAAGTATCTGTTGATCCCAATACAGTTCCGTCATTTATATTCACAATTACTTCATTTACAAGCACATTAGGGTTTTCCCACGCAGAATACTTTTCTAATTCATCCTTCAAATTCCATCCATCATAAGCCTTCCCGAAGTTAGTTTTAATGTTTATTGTTAAAACTTGTGCGTCTAACGGAACAGCAGTTGCTTTTTCTGTTCCATAAAAATCACTGAATGAAATAGGTACAGGTTTACCTGATACTTTAGTAGGAATGCCAATGTTTTTAATAATTCTAAGTTTAACGCCATACCTAGTCGTTGATCCGTCCAAAAATTCGTCATCAACTTTAAATTGATATTGTGAATTGTCGCCATACGTCAATGTGCCGCCGGGTTGTACAGTTTGTGCAGAAAGTGTTGTTGTCTGTCCATCACCAGTAACACCTGGTATATGATACCTAATATCCATTTTGGCACTATTGCCAGAGTTTATTACAGCATAAAAACTTAAAGCATATGCGCCTTTATATGTGTGAAGAAAATCATGCGACCTTACTTTGTCACCTTCACGAAAATACTCACCTAAAGAAGGAGTAGAATCGCCCGTAAATTCTGCCTTTATTTCAGACATTTTTAAAGACGATGCAGGATCAAAGGTTGCTACATCATCATCTAAATCTACATATGACTTAATTGCCATGTAATCAATCCTATTTGTTTGCTTTTAATTCTTCGACTTGTTGTTTCAATTCTTTGATTGCTTCAACAAGTAGCGCAACTGTATTATCATACCTAACAGCCTTTTTACCGTCTTCAGTTTCATATACTGCTTCAGGTAACACTTGCTCTAACTCTTGAGCAATCACACCAGGCACTCTTCCCTTTTCAGGCGCATCAATATAATTGAATGTGTAACCATTAATTGCATCAACTTTGTCAAGAGCATTTTCGATAGGTTCAATATTTTCTTTTAACGATTTATCAGATGCGGTACCGAATGCTGTAATATCGCCGGTCGCAATAAAGTTCCCAGAAGCAGTTGAAAATTCGAACTTGGAGGTTCCCGCTTTATTCTGTATGAACACTTTACTGTTTGCTCGCAATTTTAAATTGTTCATACTACCCGAACTGACAATAAAGTCACTGACTCCCGATCCTTGTATAAACGCTTCAGAAGTAGCTTGTGTGTTGCCTGATTGTTCGAAAGATATTTTTGTGCCAGATTCTACAAGGAACCCATCACCATCAAGTGTCGATCTGTTTGCTTGTCCTGCCGGATTACGCAGTAGATATCGATTATCTGCATTAAGGGTTGTCACAGATTCAACGTGGCCAAATTCATCAAATTGTAAATCTTCAATCAAGGTGCCTGTAGAGTTTGATGTGGTCGTTGCGACAGGATTAGGTACATAGTGTTTAATATTAGGATCTGCCGCAGTGCTAGCAGCGTCATCTGTAAATTCAACCAATCCGTCACCAATCGTCAACACTTGAACACCAGATTGCACAGTACTAAAGTCGACAGTTGTATCGGCGATCTCAATGTCTCCCGTCCCGTCAATGTCTACTGCAGTGCCTGTCACCATACCCGATATTGAAATTTGGCGAGTTGTTGCCCATTGATTGGCTGTATTAGCAGCGACATCATCTTTTAACAATTCTGTATCGAGTTTAATGTCAGTTCCTGTTATCAAGCCAAGTGTGGCACCATTTGATCTTCTAATTGTAAAGATTGCATCAGCGTTAGTATTATCTGCGTTTCGACCGACAATGTCTAGGTCAGTGTGATTATCAACAGGACCTATTTTCCATATTTTATTATTCGATGAAGCAGTTGTACCTTTCACGAATTGTATCGTGTCGTTTTTACCTTCAGCAGGAGTAAATATCATTTGTTGTTCAGAGAACTCAACTGTGTTCGCATCAAGTTTAATTGTAGTGCCTGTGTTCGGCGTAAGGATATTTGTTTGAACACCTACAGTTGTATTTTCTGTGACCAAAGGACCTTCAATAAGAACGCCGCCAGAACCACGATTATCACCTGATGCGCCGCCATAACAAACCGCATTGTCAGATAAGTTATCGCCGATCTCATTAGTCTTATCAAACCATTCCTGGAATGTGTCAGTAGTTTGTAATGCTGTATAACTAATCGCCATTGGTTTTCATCTCTTCTATTCTAAGTTTTAAATTTTCAACACATGTTTCTAGCCTTTCAACTTTTTGAATCAGTTGTTGATATTCGTTTTCTTTTTTTGATCTCAACTTTGCTGCTCTATATGCAGCATCGTCTGTATTAACTAATGCTGACGTTTCTGCTCGTGTAAAAGTATTTGCACTATTCATTATGTCAACGCTATCGCTCTGTAATCATTGACGAGTGGGAACAACCCAGTGCTTGCACCTGCATCATCGTGCTTCATAACAATCTTAATTTGAAACGCATCATACTCTAAAGGACTTGCTGCTTCAGTAAACGAATAATCAAATTCACGAAAATCTTTTATGTTTGCAGATGATGAATATAAGTCAGGATTGTTATTAGTTAATGAAACCCAGTCGGAGTAATTTTCGGGATCAGACGGATACAAGAATCGTGCTTGAACATCTACGCTCGTACCTGTGGGTCGGAATGCAGACAAAATGACCTTCAATCCTTGCCCGGGGTACCCAGCTTGCAACACAACTTTCTTAGAAACATATTTAGATGTGTTACCTATAGTATTCGACATCGTATAATTGTATGCCTGAAGTTGTGCAAGTGCATTATCAATAACAGGTGTTACGTATTTGTATTCATTATTAGATAAATCTAATCTCAATCTGAACCTGTCGATTTGATTGCCTGCAGTATCAGCGAGCAATAACTGCTTTGACGGGATTGATCTTTGTTCACCTGTCAAGAAAAGGTTAGAGTGTAAAGGGACACCTTGCCCAGGCGACAAGTTTGCAGTATCAAATGCTGCTGTATTTTTAAATAGCGTCAATTCACTAGAGGTTCGCAATGTATTTTGTTGCATAACGAAAGGTTGAATGTAAGATACATTTGCACTTGACAGAGAAACAATTTCTCCTGTTGCCCCAGAAGTTGCACCTGTAAGAGTTGCTGATGCTGTATATTGAGCAGAAGTTCTTGACGTGCTTTCTTTGATATGTACTATATCACCCTTGTTTTGGTTGAAGTATGTTACTTTACCCCCGACACCTAGCGATATTGTCAATGCTCCCGCAGTAAATGGCGGCAAATCTGAAAGGACAATAACACGATTTGATGCTACAGTTGTCAAAGATTTAACAGTTGACACATGCGTGTTTCCTTGTTTTTCAACAATGACCAAGTCACCCTGAACAATAGAAAAGTCGCTTAAACTACTAGGAACATTAATCTTTCTTTCAGATGTTAAGTTTCCTGAGAATGTATTGCCTGATAATGACACATAAGCATACTCATCAACAATAAAGTTGCCGTTGCGTGTATCAGGATTAATGTCAATGAATTCCATGTCATTAGAAACAAGATCAATGTGTCCCGGATTTGTGGAAAACGGAATCTTGTACAACTTAAATTTGACGTCTTCGTTTTGATATGATTCCCATGCTTGGTTGTTTGTTGATGTAAACAATACACCTGAACCCCAGTCAGATGAAACCTGAACGCTATCATCACTGATGCTATTCTCTCCAACCTTTGCCGTCCATATGAAATAATCAGGATCAGTTGCATCAGGAACAACAACAATTGCATATTCTTTCCCGACTTCAAGTTTGACTGGATTATCAAAAACAACAGTAGTTGCTGATGATGCATCATCAGATATTGATATTTCACTCCAGTCAACATGTTTCATACCAAATGTCACTATTTTAGCAGTAGGATACCCGTTTTCAACTTCACGCAATTGGACAGTGACTCCGTTTCTTCGTGAAGCAGGTGATTTCTTCTTAAACCACAAATCAAGTTTATCGGTAAAGATGTACGATGCATATTCTGCTTGCGCAGGTTGAATTGCGAAAGTTTGCGCCAATGGATCTCCGCCTCTTCTTCTTGGTGGAGGATTCCAAACTCTAAGTTCTCTTGATGTGCTGAATGTGTCTGATTCAATATCGAAGTCAACGGATCTAACATCTGATCCTATTGCAGTTCTGTTCACAGTAAACCCATACGCACGATAAGTTTCTTTAGCAGAAGATGTTCCTGCTGATTCGATACTATTAAATTGATCAGCATCTGAGATAACAAGGTCTGCTTCACCTACCAAGAATGTTTGTCCGGGAAGCTGGAATACTGCAAACAATCTTCCGTATTGATCTGACTTAACGGCAGCGCCTCTCGACCCTATTGCAGAGATGTCAGACGCTTTAATACTTCGTGAAATGTCATTTTCTATAATGCCGCCAGGAGCAACATGAGCAGAAACTGGTTTCTCATCAAAGTAGAAATAGTGTCTTGTGTTTGGTCGTAATCCTGAAACCCCGATTTTAATGACTTTAGAATTCATGAAGGGTGTCATTGAAAAATCGGTTACGAATGAACCTAAATTTTGTGTCGTGTTAAATGTGTCGCTGGTCAAAGTTTCAGTCAAAAATGAATCAGTTATACTCGCTACAGAAAAGTTTCCTTGTTGACTAAATTGTGACTGAACGCTATTTGTTTGAGTTGTCGATGTCAACGGAACAAATTCTTGAATTGCGTCTACTGCGCTAAGCACAGCACCAGCAAGATCGATATCTATTGTGACCGCTGGGTTTTCAATAACATCATACCCAGCATCAAATTTAGGTTCCATTAAAACTGTGCCGTTGTAATTATAAAAGTTTGATGCACAGTTTCTGAAACTTGTCGCATATTCCTGTGAAAGCAATGTTTCTCTACTAGAAGTTGATAGTGTTGTCACATCGTCATATGAAACAACATTTGATGATGTTGCGCTGTCAACTTTAAGATCGATGGGGAACTGAGTCACTGCAGGAGCAAGATATTTTTGCACTGATTCAATTGACGCTTTGAAATCTCCGTCAGTAATATCTGCAACTCTAAGATCTTTAAATTGATCAACTAAGATTCCGTTTTTAAATCTATTATTTCCGTTTGCATCAGGAATAAACATATCGCTTGTTTGTGATTCAAGCAAACTCAATGATAGCACATCAAAAACCCTGTCAACCCTTTTCTCAATTGATTCGATGTCTTTCATAGTGTAATTTTTAATTGTGTTCCTTTCGACTCTTATCGGATTTGCTTTTGACACAGACATATTAACGCCAGGCACAAAAATGTCTGCTATGCCGAACACAGAATCGTTAACAACTTTTCCTGGGTTATCAGCAGGTTGACCCTTTACAATCACAAACTGTTGTGTTTTGTCAATTGCAAGTTTGTCTATTCTGCTCAAATAATATTCTTGTGTTGCAAGTATAGTAGAATTCGATGACACAGGAATTGCAGAACCTAAAGTGTCAAGTTGTAAAGATGAAATGTTGACTGATGCAGCACCCGCCTCTTCAGTCAAATATTGAACAGTTGTATCTGCATAAGGTCTGAAATCAAACGAATTTAAAAGATTATATGTTTTTCCGTTCCTGCCAGTATATGATATAAGTTTTTCAGCAACATCAGTAATATTGCTATAACTATTGGGTGTTATATACCCGCCGTTAACAGTTCTTTGAAGAACGGTGAAGTTCGCAGTTATCGTTGCACTTGCAGCGCCAAGCGTTTCACCTGATTTAAGTGTAAGATAAGATAACCCGTAATACGCATCATTTTGATTTCTTTGTAATGCAAACTTACCCGTGACATCCTTTCCTTCACTATTCTTAACCTGCTTAAGCACAACAGCATTAGGAAGACCTAAAGAAGCAAAATTATTTATCGCAGAGAAACTAGTAGTAACCCAAACATCAATTGCTGTTAATGTGTCTTGTGTAACGCCACTAATGTTCGCATTGTAATAGATATATTGTAGGTTTTTACCTGACGGGAATGTTATGCTGATACCTGTGCTAGGTGATGCGACTGATTCTACGCTCGTTGCACCGACATATTCACCAGAAGTGTCAATTGCAAAAGCGCCACCTTGCGTGATAGGTGATGTCGTTACTTGTCCGTTAACCTCAACAGGAATTACAATAGGAGATGATGACGAAACAGGTATAGCATAATATTTTCTTTGTCTTTCTGTGTACACAACATCAGAAACCGACTTCATGCCTTGACGGCCTGTATCAAATATAGCCAATCCTTTATTCGCATCAACGATGTTGCCTGATAGCACAGCAGTTTTTGTTGTCGCATTTTTGTAAATAAATGCTATCTCAGTAGTTTGTTCATTTTCATTTTTTTGTACTGCATATACATAAATTCTTAACTTATCATTGCCTACAGGTTCAATGTTTCGTATTGAACATGTGCCTATGTCTTGCTGTGCTGAATTACACAATTTATATCTATCAGAGAAATTAAATGATTCAACGTCAGTGCCTGATGATGATACATCTACTGTCAGGTATCCTCCGTACTCAACACCTGTTGATTGTAAAGATTTTGTGCTTGTTGTTGCACTAGGCTCAATCTCTAGTCGTGTTTTACCTATGTTGTTTATCTCGAACCCGAACGCATATGCTCGGCCCGCACCAATAACAGCCTGAAACTTCCCATCTGAATCTTTTTCTGTTGTGATAGGTAATCCGTTAACAACATAACTGCCTGACTCATCTTGTGTTCTTTTTGCAAGTTCTTTTTTAATGGAGTTAAACTGTGTATCGCCACGAACAAATACTGTCTGTCCTTTTTCGATTCTCAATAATGCAAAGAAGGATTCAGGTCTTGTTGCAGTATCATATACTGCCAACTTAGGTTCTAGTTTTAACCTATCAGCACCAGGAGCATTAAAATTGTTAAATCCTTGGGCATTGTCCAGCAAAGTATTGTCTAGTGCTGAGTCAACGATTGATTCATTGATGTTGAAACCTACTGAGATATCAGCAGGAATAATATTATATTTTGATGCGATGATAAGTTGCGGTGCAACATAATTAAAGTGGCCGTGCTGATAGATTACTCCATCGCTTACTTGAACGGCTAAAGATTCTCCTACATGATCAGTCCCATCGTTTGCTGTGACAGTTGCAACGGCTGTCGTTATGCCATTCTCTTCTCTTGTAACACTTAATAGCTCACCAGAAATAAATTGCTTAACGTCTGTGCCGGCTTGGTTTGCAACTGATTGCAAATACTTTACAAAAAATGTTTTTAAGTCAGGCGCATCACTCTGGAATCCATTTGCTCCGGCAACGATTCGTGCAGTAAGTCCTGACGAAAGACCTTCAATGAAATACGAAACGTCATCTGTCGATGCATAGATTGTTAAATCGTCAATACCTGATTGATCATTAATCTTGACAAAATTGACATTTTTATCAACCGTTGGGTTCACACCTTCAATGATTGTTCCTTCTTGGTAAATATTATTACCAAACCTTTCTATCTGATTTTGAAGGATTGATTGTAGCTGTGTCATCTCTCTTGCTTGAACTGCCCGTGCTGGTTTAAACAACACACGAATGTATTGCTTGTCAGCATCAAAGTCATCATTGTAAGGAGCTGTGTTTAGATTTGTGTTAATACCCATTTAGTTTACTCTTTCCTCTAAAAGTCGAAAATAAGTTTTACTTTTTCTTTAGATGTAGCGGTTCGTGTGATCGGATCAAAGTCAACAAAGTGCATTACTTCTCCGGAATACTTATTATATTTATGTCGTATGCTAACAGTGTTTATAGCGCCTTGATAAGATGTGTTTGCATCTCCTTCACTGGCAAATATTTGAAAGGTGCCTGCCTCAAATTCTTTACTATATGCGCCAACATTATCAACAATATATAAACCTGTTGCTGTTCCATTGTTAAGTGTGACAATTTCATGAACAGTCCCAACAACCTCTGTGCCTATAGGATTTCCGTCAATATCATAAGATGACGCTTGCTTAACAATACTACCGACAACAACCTGTGATGCGTCCAATGCTTCGTCTATAGAAAAGTTCACCCTGTTATCAAAATCAATGGGATATGTGCCATCTCTGAATGTAGGATTTTTGACAAGACCTATTTTTGTAAACTGATTTGAATCAGGAATATTCGTGTTTGTATCAGTAACAAAACTAGTAACTGTTCCGACCTTACTCATAAACAATTCATGTACGGGATCTGATCCGTGTCCGCCTGTCGGTGATACAATGGTCCTAACAGACGTATCAGAAAATACTAATGCTGGCGGTGCTTTAACTTGTGCACTCGCAAATGTGTAACCTGAACCCTTTGTCGTAAAGTTAATAGACGTTAATGTTCCTTCATTGTTTAATACGCCATACGCAATGGCCTGAGTTCCTGTCGAGTCGTCAGGTTCAGTTATATAAATTTTAGGAACAACAAAACAAGCACCTCCCGATAATCCTACTTCATTATTTAGGTTTATCGGCGTCTTAACAAATAAATTAAGAGTTTTGTTTGTTGTTGAATCGACATTAGCAGGTACAGAACTTTCGACAATATCAAATATATGTCCAGAGGTAGTTCTCACATACATGTTAGTGTAAGCGTTTGTCGCATTTTTTGGCACCCTAGAACACGTTAACTGTAATTGATATTGATCAACAATAATGTCCGAAGATACTGATGCAATTGTTGCTTTTGTGGGCGTACCATCTTCTCCTATGAGGTATGGTTTAAATGCGCCAGCATCGACATCAGTTATCAAAATATCACTAATACTTTGTGTTGCAGCAGCAGTAACAGCAGAGTTAGGAATAAAGGGTAAAAATTTTGATGTGCCGAACAATAAGTATTGCGCAGGAGGCACATCGAACAAATATTTCCATACATATCCGTCACCTGACGTTACCTCATACCCAGACTCTAACTCAGCAGTAGGAGGCGTATCGATAGAAGGCGAGTTGCTATTATTTCTCAAGCACTTGTAAACCTTATATGATGTTTCGTTGATTGTGCCATCGAGAACGGTCACGTAAAAATTCTTTGTACTCATGTCTTGAGTATCATCGAATATGTCATATACAGTTCCTGTCACCCATGGTTTAATGTTAAACATGTATCTAACATTGCTCGAGTCAATCTTATTGCCGAACACCACTTTACGCTGAAACTCTCTAATATCTTTTTGAGTGTTAGCGATGGTTGAATCTTCACTAACTGAAGATGCCATAATGTAATAATTATTGCCGTTAGCGTTCGCAAATGAATCTACGAACTCATTTGTTGATTCAACTCTAAAATTTTCAGTTACAACCTTTGCCATGTAAAAGTTTTCCTAAGTGTTTGTTTTATTTATATACTATTAATCAAATCCGACTACTGTATCAGTACCTGTTTCGACAATTGATGCCATGAGTGCAGGAATAACAATTGCATTTGTCAATGAAGATCCGTCATTATTTGCTCTAAATACTGATCCTTGCGAATAAGTTTGTGCTGATGTATCCGCAGCATCATTCCACTGTGAACTACTGCCTGCAAGATCCCCAAGATCGACAATCTGATAAGTTGTGCCTATGACAAAATCGCCTGGATCAACAGTAACTCGTGCAAGTCCGTCATATGCGCTAGGATCTGTTGTATCTGCTTCTAACATTAACGGAGAGAATCCGTCAGGATAATCATCGCTAGGTTCAACAAGTGAATAATCGTAACTGAACAACTGTACGTTACCACCACCAACTAAATTAGAAAATTCAGTTTCAACAGACAATATATTATCGGTTATGTGATCAATCATCGCATCTATTCGAGCATCAACCTCAGGATATCCAGTTGTTACCTTCGCACTGGCATTCCACAAAGATAAAAGTTGAATTTGATTTAATCCAGTTAACCCATCCGGGTCAAGAGTAACATAAGGTGCGCCTGAAGAGTCGTTCTCATGAATAACACCATACAATAGCGGTGCTCTAGATTGCAAAACATTTTGAGTATTTATCATCAACATGTCATAAATTGCGTTCGGATTTGGTTCGAGTCGTGCAACAATAATTTTTAATATTGTTTCTGTTTGACCGACACTCGCATCAATTTCTGGACGAATATCATCAATCGTAGCAATCAATGGTGTACCAAATAACTTAGTTCCTGCAACATGCGTTATATCTTTTACTGTTTTTTCATACACCGGAGGATCTAATATAGTCGATACATCATATGAATATTGCTGATAATAATAATTATCATGAATGAATCTATTGTTATCAGAAAGGTGTGACGTTGTAGTTATCCAGTTACCTGCTGTTTCTCCCATTCCCCCAACATCAATTTTTGCCTTGGCAACTATTTGTTGATATTTGTCTTCATCATCCTCATCGTTACCGACTAAGTCAACAGTTTCACCTGACGTATATCTGAAACCTGATCTTGCAATATTAATTTCTGTTATCTGTCCTGACAAATATTCTGCCTCACCATCAACGACAGCATTACCGCCAGCAGTATTTTCTGGTAATCTGGATACTGATTCTACAGTCAATGCTCTACCCTTGAATGTAATTGATGCGCCATCAATACTAAAGGGGTAATAACTTAATGGTTGGAAATAGAAAATGTTTCCTTCCCTACGAACAAATCGTCCTCTTGTCGTATGTGTTATTTGTTGACCAGAGTTTATAAACGCACCTTCGCTGTCTCGTGTCAAATCTTCAATTTGAATATCTTGTTCAATTATATCATCTTCTTGAATAATGAAGTTAGTCACATCAAATGTTAATCCAATCAATCCTAAATCGTGAGGAAAGATTGTTGGGTTTCGTAATCGTGTTCTCACATTGTTCTTATAACTATCACCCGAACTTTCGACTCTGATCTCATCGATTGATCCGATACTCGTTGTCGTTACACCTAAGGCATCTTGAATTTTAGTATCTTTGTTATTAGGATTTATTCTTCCGCCCATATTGTAGTTAAATGCATCTAGATTCTTTGTTAGAAAGAAACTAATAATGTCATCTAGGAATGATACAGTTTCAACATTCGAAAATTTTTCAAATGAAAATGATGCTGAATCATTATATCGTGTCATCGATGATATTTCAACCGCACCTACATTATTACCGACATCAACCGTTGCTCTAGGATTAATGACGACTGGCGCAAAAGGCCAATCTTCTTCAAGACCTGTAACAGTATTTCTTATGACAAATGCACCATCATCGAAATCAGTTGTTGTCGATTCGGGAAACGCATATAGGTAAATGATCGGATGTTCGTATGCGATAACTGTACCAATACCATCAAGTCGCTTATTTGCTACTGGTGTTGATGATCCGTTTGAAACTTCGTTTACAGTTACATTGTTGGCGTTGATAGTTGTACCTGGGACAAGATCAGGTACTTCATCTCCTGCAACAATCAATACTTGTGTCGATGTCAATATTTCGTTTTCTGTATCAACTGAGTTAGGACCTACTGTGTAATTACTACCACTCTGTGTTGATCCTTCAGGAACTGCATATCCCCAACCACTATCCAATAATTGCCAATCAACAACACCTGTCGGAATATCGGATACTGTTCGAACTGTTGCTTCGCCATCAACACCTGTTCTGCTTGAAACAATTTTTAATTTGTTACCTACTACATTATTTGCTGTTGCGTCTCTAGTTAATACATTTGTCGATTCAATAGATCCGTATATCAGTTTACCCGGATAAGTAATAACACCATCTCTTTCTACACGTAATCCATCATCGTTTGTGAACTTGCCATACACATTTGATATATACGCTACAGGAACTTGTACACCATTAATATTATAAAATACAATTTCGTCAATGAATGCCGTTGCCTTTGATGTATCACCTTCAATCCTATCCCCTTTCTTCACAGGGAAGATTGATACATCCTGTACAGGAAGGAACTCAATGAATGTAGAGAATGCCCACTTCGAATCAGACAACGATAGAATAGAAGACGCCGGATAGTATGTTTCAACTTCCGTTTTGTAGAACATTTTAAATAACAGTTCGAGTGCTTCTGACGTACCTTTACTGCGATATAAATCGCCAATGTTTTTAACAAGGAAAGGTATATCCTCAAGTGCTTTATTTACAAAAGGAAGATTGTGTAAATATTTGTTCTTATAATACTTTAGGAAACCTTGTAATGTCGAATCAATGTCACGTAATCCTGCAAAGTTTCGATCATTTGTTTCGTCTAGATATTCATAATACTGTTTAACGAACTCAACAAGATCAGGACCATCTTCACGATAGTGTTCAGGAAACTGCTCGGGTATAGTCGGCGCTATCGTTGATGGTCTGTATTGCATTAAACTGCCCTTGTTGTTACTGTAGTATCACTTTGTCTTATTCTAAAGATACGATCCTTAGGTGATGTGAAATCACGAGTTTTTGTCTTAACAGTAATTTGTATTGCTGCACCTTCAAAGTTACGTATGCGCAAATCCTTCAAAATGATTTCGCCTGTATCATAATTCACGGTACCTAAGTTCTTCTTATATACAGAACGTAATGCATCACTAGATACAATCGCTTGTATAACACCATTACCATCATCCTGTAATTCAACAATTGTATTATCAATCGTGAATCGTGTAGATGAAATACACGGTTTGTAATCTGTTAATCCACTAGTGTCATTATATGGATATGGTTTTAATAACTCTTGATTAAAGTTAAACGTAGGACTTTCATTTGCATTCAATACAGGTTTGTAATCAATAATAGGATCTGTTGTCACTGATACAGATGTTATTGCTTCATTTGCTAGTGATAATGAATAACTTAAATCTGACGAACCTAATGTTGCACCAAACTTATTTAAATTTGTACTTGAATACGTAGTCAATGAATCACGAACCAATGCTTCTAATCCCGCAATAGATGTAAGAATATTGTTACGATCAAAGGATACTACGATATTCGTTTTAGCATATAAGAATTTTGCTTCTTGAAAAATGGGTTCGATTGCTAATGGACTCTTACTCTTAATATAATCTTTATATAATGCCATTTCAGTTGCAGCAGCACCATCACGACCTTGTACATCAACAGCAACAATCACACGACCATATTGAGGTGGCGTTGCTTCGTCACCACCAAACACACTAATGTTTTCAATCTCGGGAAACTGTGTCTTAAGCAAAACTTCGTAATCATTAGCAGTCACAGCACGATCCTGAACCTGAAACGCTTTCGGGGCAAACTCCCTTACCGATTCCACTGATTCAGCATCTGCGCCGCCTATCGAGTTTCCAATGGGAGTCGCAATCACGCTAGTTGCTCCTATTGCTCCTGCATCAACAGAAAATGCTTTCACACCATTTGATTGAGTCCCAGAACATACACGATACTGAACTTCTATCACATCGGTTGCAGTTGGTTGATACCCGAATAATGTCTGACCAAATTGTATCGAATACTTATCATTTAACTCTGGCTGTAAATAGAATACTCTATCATTCTCTACAACTCCGAATATACCTGTAGCGTATCTATACTCTTCACCGTTTACAAACAAACGAATAGCACGTGTATCAATAAACGAATTAGATAATACAGTATTCTGATAATCAAGCACTTCAACTATAGTACGACCTTCGAATACAGCAACATCATTCGCTACAAATATATTGCCACTTGATCCTTCACGAGTTGCACTATATGTCTTATTTGTGATAAAATTATATGACACATTACCACATCTACCTAGGAAAGATGTTCCACGAGGTATAGTGAATGTATTACCTGCCTGAGATGCAGTAATACGTAATGATAATAATGCCCCTGCTGAACGTCTAGAACGTGGCAAATAATTTAATTCTTTTGCATGAGATACAACACTATTTTTTAACTGTGCGGAATCGAGGAATGTTTCTCCTAACGTCATATTATAATAAGTCATATTACTATATGTGTTATACGCTAGTAAATCAACTAGCACATTCATGTTCGATCCTTCGAAATCGAATCCCTTGAATTGATCTTGATTCTGTAAATGAGCGAGTAGGTTCGCTTTAATTTGTGTGAAATCAAGTTTATTATATGGTGCAATCTTTGCCATTTCTTATCTTGTCCTATCGAGGATTATGTTAAACTTAGTTGGAGTATCAGTATTTATCAATCGAAACACAATCGATATATTAATCGCATTACTATCTATATCACCCGTTACATCAACCCCCATTAATTCACATCGGGGTTCATATAGATCAATAGCATCATATACCACAGTTTCAACTAAGTCAAATGTTTGTGGTGTAGCATTATCAAATAACATCTTGCGAACATTACAACCGAACTCAGGTTGAAACGGACGCTCTCCTTTATTAGTTAATACTATATTGCGTATAGCTTCTTTAACTGCTTGTTCATTCATCTTACGTGCTAAATCTTCTTTCCCAGGAACAATCGTCATGTCCTTATGAAAATCCGCCGCCACTGTACGTGCTATTTTATTGGGTGTTAATGCCATGTCTTATTCCTGGGTTTATATATTATTTATCATTCTTGACGGCAACTCTAGGATACCATACATCACGCCTATGATCAGATATAGCAGCTCTTAATGCGAATATAGATGTACTATCTCTTCCTGCGAGGAATGAGTCAGCACGTTCATTCACATTATCCCCTTTAAATAAATCATCATATTCTTTTTGTAGGTTGTCGCCCAACCATCCACCACGACCAACATTACCTACAGTAATTGATCCCGGATTCGCACGTATCTTCATTCCTTTAAGTCCTGCACGGGAAGCGGCAATAACATATCTTAATTGTGTAGTTATATCATCAGAAGGTAATTCTATAGTTACTATTTGTCCTTTCTTACGATATTTAGATGTAGATTCATAATCGAACCCTTTGGTTATAATTAAATCTTCCTCTAATTGATTTGCCATATCTAGTATCTGTACCCATATTTTTGTTTGTACTAGAGTCCAACCCGGTCCTGGAGCACCAGTATCATCACCATTCTTACGTAATTGTGTAGTCGCAATCGGCGATCCTCCCTTAAATTTGATGGGTCCAACACCCCCAGTTATAGAAGTATCATTGCCTAGCTTAGAAACATAGGGTCTTAATTCTTTTGGTAAATCCTTTGCTCTCTTTGGTCGTGGATATGACTTCATAAAATCATATATCAATGGATTATTATTAATCCTTTTGTCAACATTTAATTCACCAACACCATCGCCTGTACCATATAAAGACTTGTGTCCTTCAGCGAGATCATCAAGTTTCGTACTACGTTCACGCATTTCTGTACGTGCTTTTTCCTTTTGTTCTTCAACATCGTCAGCATCCATGCGGTTAGCACCTGACTCTACAGCGGTTTTTGTTGCCTTTGCACTCTCACTCTTCATGATTTTTTGTGTTTCTTGAATGCCATTCACTGTATTCATCAATGATTTTAAAGGAGTTTCACTTGCATTTTGTATAGCACTTGTTACTTGACAGAAACGAAACAACAATAAACCCAATACAGCAGGGGTTAATTTCTCGAACATTGACCCAACATTCGCAATCATTTTATCAATTCCGTCCATCACACCGTTCTTATTCTTGTCAGATGTGAATGCCTCAATCTTCAATTGTGCCTTATTCAACTGTGCTTGTAATGAATTAGGAAGATCTTTAAGTGAAGCAACGAGTGACTTTGCTTGATTCTTAACCTTTTCAATAACTTTCTCTACAGTATCCTTAATTAATTTACCAATCATTTCTAATTTTAACTTGACCTTTATCACTTCTCCTGATAGAATCTCACTTAAAGAGAACTTCTTAAGATCTAATCCGGGTATGCTATCAAGTGAATCTGCCTTTGCTTTCATAGATTGTAATAAACTTTGTAACGAATTACCCAAAGCAGCAAAGGCGGCACATTGACCCCCCGATAATGATGACCCTATATTATCATCAAGGAACGAATCAAGTAGCGCTAATGCACCAGCAATTTGCGCTGTAGGATAAGATCCTGGAGTCCATGCACGAAAATCTAATGAACATTGACCCGCCTTAATAGTATCTCCAGTCGTTACTCCTTCAACATCATCACCATCTGTGGGAGTGTCAAACGCACTATTCAAGGGGGATTGCAGGGTGGCGCCTGTTTCAGTTGCGAATATAGCGACTTCAGCAGGACTAATATCATCGTCTTGTATCTTTTTAGCTAGTGTAGGATAGTCATCTTTAAATTGATCAAACGTATATGCGGATGGAGATTGTTTCGTCTTCTGATCATTTAACTTATCATTAATCGTATCCGTAGTCACAGACAACAATGCTTGATTCAATTGCTTTGTGGGATCTGTTAAGTTTAATAGATCTTCTCCTGATAAAATATTTTTAAATTCATCAGTATCAGTTAATTGACTTAATGGTAAACTAGTTGGACAATTACTCATCTTCTTCTGCTACTCCTTGTGAACCACTTGTATTACCTGGGTTCGGTATTATAGGTATTGAATCAGGCACCTTGTATCCACCCACACCCTGATTGTCAGGCGGCATAGGTGCTAATCCACCTGCTGCATTTGCCTTTTGTAGATCATCATCGTCATCGACATTCTTACGTGTCAATGAACTAATCATTGCTTCAGTGGAAGACGCAGGGAAATTTTGTTCAACTCTGCCATCAACATCATTATGTGTATCAGCACCACCTTCTGCCATACGAACAACATCATCAATATAAGTTGTTGTACCACGAATATAAGTTTGTGCTGCTGATGCTATGGCTATGTTACCTAAAGACGCTATATCTGATATGCCCCCTGATGTGAGACTTAAATTCTCTTGTGTTGTCATGAATGTATCATTAGATGATAGCGCTGTAATATTTCCGCCCGTTGTTTCTAAACGAAGGCCTCCTGATGACTTAATGTCTATGTAACCGTCTGAGTCCTCAGTCTCTGCAGTGCTAGGCGGTGAATCTGCGGGCACTCCCTTCGTTTCGATAAACATATTGTTAGCGCTTTGTATATCGATAGTACCTAATTCATGTGTATCCGCTTCCGTGAAATCAGGTATCGCAGTATTCGGTTTAATTTCTGTAGTCATTTTTAACGAACCTGATGTCATATCAATCTTATTCTGCGCACCAGTTGCATATAAGTAGATACCATGATTATCAGATTGTATTGTTGTGAGATCAAGTGATTGAATTTTTAATTTCTTTTCAGACACTATATCCATATCATCGCCAGAGTTAATCATCATGTTACCAAATGATTTCTGTATATGTGTGCCTTTCGTATTAATTAATGTATCACCACGTACTGTTAAACTAAAGTTCTCACATTCAATGTCTAGATCGTTGCGGAAATACATCTTTCCGTTGTTGTCAACCTTTAATGTATAATCTTGTCCAATCATTGTATTGTAGTCGCCATCGATCTGTTCAACAAGGCCACCATCAACCATATTCTGCATACCGCCACGAGTCTTAATCAATACATCGCCATCTTCATTGATTTGTATCACAGTACCTTTATGATGAACTATTTGTATATGTCCACCATCTGAGTCAGTCATTAAAATATAGTTCTGATCATCTGTAGACGATAACACACGATTATCAAGATCACGTTCAGGACGCATCGCAACTTCTTCTGTATGCTTACGTTCAATTGAATCTTTTAAATCGTTATCATCTCTACGTGTAGCAGTCGCTGCTGATAATAAACCTTCTAATTGATCAACACCTTCGCCACCTAATACAGGATGTAAAGGAAACTTGCCAAATAGATTAGGATCATTTGCGTATTCAGCAACTTCGGTTCCGTTTGTTTCCGTACCAGAAGGAGCCTGCGAGTTATAGCCTGGGATACAACCTAAGACAATAGGATGTTGAGCATCGGCACCATCGAGAAACGCACCTAATACCCAATCGCCTATTAATGGAATAGTTGATACAGCGCCATACGTACCATCAACAACAGGCGCCCATGGTAAGTCATCAGCACATATAACCTTTGAGTCAATATCGTGGAATCCTAATGCTTTAACTTTAACACGACCTAAGTTCTGACCATCTTCACGATCAACTACGTATCCTACAAAATGTACAAATTGTTTTAATCCTGCCATTATGATGTCTCACTCTCTGGTGTAGGTTGTTCTTCTGTTACAGCAGATGCATTCGATCCCGGGGCGTTAGGTATACTCCCTCCTCCACGTAATGCTTTCGTAAATGATATAGAACTATTCCATTCATTATTCACTATAACATGACTTAATGATACAACCATCTGTGTACCGCCAAAATATTTATCTAAAGGAATATTATTTTTCATAGATGTAACTGCATACTCAGGTATATCAACATTGATTAAAGATCCAGGAAACATCTTATCCCTTCCTTTAATAGATCCCGTCATAGTATTCTTTGCAAAGTGATACGCAAACACAGGTTTCGTACTTAATGTTTCCTTATAATACGGATACTGTCTATCGTGATTCGCTTGTTTCTGATACGCTTCACCAATACCTGCATAGTCCTTAAACACATACGTATCGTCTATATGGTTGACATCTCCAGTCGTTTGTGATATAAACGCTTTAGAGTTCTGCAACTGTGGTCGCTCATCAATGTTCTCATACCCTGTATAGTTATCTTTGTATTGATAATAGAAGTGATTGATGTCTCGATTCGCTAGATCGATCTCACTGATTCTACGTGAATACGCTTGTTTCTTAATCGCTTCCAAGGAGTTGACTGAGGGGAAAGTGCCATTCGATATGATGTTCATCGCACGTTCTTGTCCATCAGGAGAATTGTCATCTTTACCAGAAGAATACTCAAATCGTTCCCCGAGCTCAATTGATTTTAATCGATTCTTTTCTACTAAGTATTCTGTGGTGCAAAAATAAAAATTATCTCGTGTCTCGAAAAACATGAAGAAACTGCTTGAATTTTTTTCGCTGTACGCTCGTTTCCCTATAAACTGTATTGCTTTCTCTGGTGATAGGTTAGGTATTACGATTGTATACTTTGCTTTTGTCTCTTCTATTATAAGATCTTTCTTTATATTTAATATATTTCCGTTATTATCTTTCTGTTTACATAGATCATTTGTTGTGTTTGTATAGTATTCATCGTATATGCTTTGTACTATCTCACTACATGACATGTTTCTATATGCTTTGCTTATAAGTTTTGTATCAGAAAATACTTTTTGTGGTGATGTAAAGAAGAGTCTGTATTGTAATCCTGTTTCTTTCTTACGATCAAGCATCTCTATCTCTTCGATTGCATATATAAAATAAGTTTCTTTTTTGAGTTCTGATGCATCATCGAAAGATTTGTAGTCGTAATACTCTATATGTAGATACTCTTCGCCTCGTATTTGAAAAAAATTATCGTCTGATCGTTCAGAAGCGGTGGGATATATCATTCCGTAAGTGTCCGCAATATCAATGTATCCATCTAGGAAAGGATTGTATAAGTTTTCAGTCATGTGGATCGAGACGTAGTTTGCCTTTACATCGACTGACTTCCCGCTCTCGTGCGAAACGATTAAAAGTTTCGAAACATCAATGTATCCTGCATGGGGTGCGATCTTTGCTTTAGTCATTTAGAACTGTCTTCATCTCATCTATGATTTGATTGACGTATATATCAGAAATTAAATTAATATTACGTTTCTTTTCGTTCTCTTCTACTTCATAATCGTAAATATACTTAGGAACAAACTCGCCTGAAGGATATTTTATTTGTGTTGCGGGCGTGATCTGTATGTTAGGATTGTTTTTTGAATAATAATATTTAATTGTTTCAAAAAATTGAGCGCCAGGTTCAGACAAGTATGAATCCGCACTTGTAGGAACGACTTGGTTTTGTGTCCATCTCAATATTATCTCATCTTCACTCCATAGTCTAAAGTTAGTATTACCAAAGTGTTCATTGTAGCCTTCAATTGTGGTTGTATCGTAACTTGAGATTTGACCCGCACTAGCTTTACCTGTAATTAAAACTTTTTGATACCATTCGTCACGATATTTGTTAGTAATATATTGATCTAGTTGTCCTTTCTCTTTGAAAAAATCTTCATAAGGATCAATAATATCGTTGGCAAGCAGGATCAACCATGACAATTCTGCATCGCCATAATAATGATACGCAATCATTTCTATCGTATCGCCATCCTGAACTGTGTAAGGAACGAATCCATACGGATCACCTTTAACTTTATTAAGGATAGTCGCACGTCTAGAGATGTCTACCATCTCTTTTTTGTCCCAAAGTGTTGTCGGAAAAGATTTAAAATACATAATTTATTCCTAAGCGGTTACGTTATATTTGTCTGCGAGATCATTAACTGCGCCACTGAGTTGACTATCGGTTTCGCCTTGGATGATATTCTCAATGTCCGCTGCGCCATCTAACACATCAGTTAAAATATCAGAAAGAGTATTTGACTCATCACCTAACGCACCAAATTCGCCATAACGATAGTCGGCACGAGTATGAATTTCGCTTTCAGTTGTATTTAACGAGCAACGAATAACTGATGCCGTGCCGCCTTTATTCAATACCATGCCCTGTGGAGTATAGTCAACAGCAAATTGATTGACCATTAAATATTTACCTGATTTAAATATTGTCTTAAGATTACCTGACACACCAACTAACTCTACTTGCATAAGCGCAGGATATGTTAACAGTCCACGACTAACACTTCTGAATGTTGACGACTCTAATCCTGCGGCAGGACTCTTATAGTCAGGATGAATGTAATATTGTATGAGTTGAATGATCTTATCTAATTCTTTCTGTTCTTTTTCATTCTTAGGAGACAATAACCATTCAAAGTTATGAATTTTTAGATCAACACCGTCAAATACAAGCGTTGTTTGTGGGTTCATTGCTGCTCCACTTGTTGCTGATAATGCTTGTCCTATCTGCGGAGCAATGCTTCCTACACCTGCTTTCAACAAATAAACAGATGCATCCATGCCCGAACCAATAACATCTTTAAAATTATTCGCAAAAGCACTCATCATTTCAGTAGCACCTTTAAATGAACCGTCTTCATTTTTAAATGCACTGATGTCTTTTTGTGCATTAGCACTTAGATTACCTGACTTTGCAGCACCTGAGATGTCTGCAGTAATTCCGCCAAGCACACCCAACTGTGTGCCGCCAACCTCAAGGCGAGATTGATCAACAATATTTTGCGGCAACGGCAAAGCGATAGATGCTTTTACTCCATGAGCACCCTTACCTTTCGACACACGAGAGTAGTCGTATTCATAAAATTTTAAGATCATTTGGTGTACGCCCAGGTTACTGGGAAAACTTAAGACCTCTAAGCTAGAATCTTTTTTTGATGCATTAACTGTTTCGTTACCGCTTGCCATTTACTTTTATCCTGTATAAATACATAAAGTGATAACTTTATTTATATGAGTAATGTATAATGCCTTTGATGCAAGGAAAATTTAAACCTCGACACCCACAGAAGTATAGAGGTGATTCGACAAATATTATTT